>JABLTK010115502.1_pt1 | contig 20006 bp, 19 predicted proteins | sample 7160131 | NCBI WGS metagenome assembly JABLTK01 (sample SAMN14651221, study PRJNA627086) | human gut metagenome | isolation source: feces | host: Homo sapiens
CGGTGGGACGCGGTCAGGGCAGCATTCTGGCGGAAGCCGTTAAGGCGGCGGGCGCGTCCGGCGCGATGCTGAATCACGTTGAATGTGCCAGCAAGATCGCGGACATTCGCGCGTGCATCCTGCGCTGCCGCGAGGTCGGCCTGTTCTCCATCGTGTGCGCGGATTCCATCGCGGAAGCCAGCGCGATCGCGCGCCTCGGCCCCGATATCATCGTGGCGGAGCCTTCCGAGCTGATCGGCACCGGCACCGCATCCGATGAAGAATACGTGCTTGCGTCCACCAAGGCGGTCAAGGATGTAGATCCTTCCATTTATGTATTGCAGGGCGCGGGCATTTCCAATGCGGACGATGTATACCGCGTAATCCGCGCGGGCGCGGACGCTACCGGCTCCTCCAGCGCGGTTTGCAAGGCCAAGGATCCCGCGAAGATGATCCGCGAAATGTTCCAGGCGGCGCGCCAGGCGTATGACGAGCGCAACGCGAAATAACGGAGGCAAGCACATGGCCGCAACGATTCTATCTCTGGATTACGGCACGACGGCGCTGAAGGCCGCGCTCTATGATGAAAATCTGCGCGAGCTGGGCGTGGTCAGCCGCGAATGGACGTACAGCTATCCCCAGCCGGGCTTCATCGAACATCCGGCGGAGCTGTACTGGGAAAAGACCGTATCCGCCATCAATGAACTGCTGGATCGCTTCGGCGGCCGCGATACGCTGGAAGGCATAAGCGTGACCGGTCAGGCGGAAACGCTGATCGCGCTGGATCGCGATGGAAACGCCATCGGAAACGCCATCGTCTGGCTCGATACCCGCCCGCAGGAGGAATGCAGCCGCTTTACGGCGGAATATCCGCTGGACAAGCTCTACGCCGCCACGGGCAACACGGGCTTCGATCCCGTCATGCCGCTTTTGAAGCTGAACTGGATGCAGAAGCACGAGCCTGAACGCTACGGCGCGACGGAAACCTTTCTGCTGATCAAGGAATACATCATCTATCGCCTGAGCGGAAAGCGCGTGGGCGAAAATTCCACGCAGAGCTGCAGCGGCTATTTCAACATCCGCACCTGCCGCTGGGAGGACGATCTTCTGAATGCTGCGGGCATCGACGCCGCAAAGCTGCCCGAGCTGCACGATTCGCAGTACATCGTGGGCGGTCTGTGCGCGGACGCCATGCGCATGACCGGCTTAAACGACGGCGTTCGGGTGGTCAACGGCATGCTGGATCAATGCGCATCGCTGGTCGGCGCGGGCGCGATCGATGAAACGCAGGTTACGGAAACCACCGGCACCGTGCTGGCGATCGGCGCGACGCTTTCCGAATTCGACGGCGCGGCGCGGGATATGCTGGTGCTGCGGCACGGCCTGAAGGATAAATATCTGGCGCTGCCGAACTGCTCCACCGCGGGCGTACTGCTGAAGTGGTTCCGCGATCAGTTCATGCCGGAGGGCGGCGATTATGATGCGATCAACCGTGAAATCGCCGAACGCGGGCGCAGGGAGAGCGGTCTGATTCTGCTGCCGCACTTCGCGGGCTATTTAAGCCCCGTAAACAACGCAAACGCGTGCGGCACGCTGTACGGACTTTCGCTCGATACCGTGCGTTGCGATGTTGCGCATGCCATCATGGAGGGCGTCGGCTTCCTGCTGCGCGAAAATCTGGAACTGCTGGAGGCGCACGGCATCCACAGCAGGCGCGTCATTTCGCTGGGCGGCGGCGCGAAGAGCCCGATCTGGTTAAACATCAAGGCAAACATCTGCAACCGCGAAATGATCACGCTGGAAAATGAAGAATCCACCGCGCTGGGCTGCGCCATCGGCACAGCGCTGGCGCTGGGCAGGATCGACCTTACGGATATTCCCGCGCTGGTGCAGCAGAAGCGCGTCTACGCCCCCACCGAGGAGGGCGCTGCGATCTACCAGCGCAAGTACGAATCCTATCGTGAACTGAACGCCCGCCTGGGCTTCAATCCGGTGGGACAGGTAACCAAACCCTGAGGAGGCGACCGATATGAAGGAAGAAGCACTGCGCGCGGCGCGCGCGGCATTTGAAATCGAGAGCGACAGCATCGCAAAGATGGCGGCTTATATGGAAGATACGGCGTTTTCCGAAGCGGTAGCGCTGCTGGCGAACGCGCCCCGCATCGGCGCATCCGGCTGCGGCCATTCCGGCATCGCATGCCAGCATTTCGCGCATCTGATGTGCTGCATCGAATTGCCCGCGAAATTCATCAGTCCCGCCGAGGCCGTTCACGGCGGCACCGGCTTTTTAAAACAGGGCGATGTGATGGTATTTGCCAGCCGCGGCGGCAAGACGAAGGAGCTCTTGCCCATCATGGACATCTGCAAAACCAAGGGCGTAAAGATCATCACGATCACCGAAAATCTGGAATCGCCGCTGGCGCAGGGCGCGGACGTGGTTCTGAAACAGTTCGTCACCCGCGAAACGGATAAATACAACAGCCAGGGAACCACCAGCACCACGGCGCTGTGCGTGATCTTCCATGCATTGCAGGCGGCGCTGGTCGAGGAAACCGGCTATCAGGAAGGACAGTTCGCGCTGATCCACCCCGGCGGGGCGGTCGGCGAACGCTTAAATCATAAATCTTTATAAAACAGGAGGAAAAACCATGGATTTCAAACTCGTACAGAAGGAAATTCAGCTTCAGTCCCGCGGATGGATCCCCACGTTCCACGACATCAGCCGCGATGTACAGCGCATCGTTGAGGAATCCGGCATTCAGAACGGCACCTGCTCCGTCGTTTCCCACCACACCACCTGCTCCGTGATGATCCAGGAAGCATCCCACGATCTGGATTCCTTCGATCTGGAATACCTGCAGCACGATCTGCTGGACATCATGCGCAAGATGATCCCGGACTTCACCGAGGAAGGTCAGTATCGTCATCCCGGCCCGATCCATGCGCAGTATGGCCGCTATGTGGATGAGCCCGGCAACTTCACCTCCTACAATACCGACGGCCACCTTCGTTCCGTATTCTTCGGCCGCAGCGAAACCATCACCATCAAGGATGGCAAGCTGGATGCAGGCGAATTCGCGCACATCTACTTCATCGACTGGGATCACGTCCGCGCGCGTCCGCGTCAGGTAAACGTGACCGTAATGGGCACCAACGATCCCATCGAATCCCGCAAGTACAATAACGGCGAAGTGGTAAACACCCTCCGCAAGTTCACCCCCGAAGAGAAGGCGTACATGAAGGAATTCGATTTCCAGCTGAAGGATCGCTAATCGAATAATCACAGATACCACAAAGGGCTTTTGCGGAAATACTTCCGCAAAAGCCCTTCATTTATTGCCTGTTACATTGTCCATGCCGGTTTCAGAGAATCAGCATACACCGATCCGGCAGATGCCGCATCACCGTGTAATAGATCGGATCGTTTTTCACATCGTACATCGTACCCGATACCGCCAGAATCGGGGTCATATTCTTGGTGTTTAGAATCTTGCTCTCCCGCTGGCTGGTATAATCGATCGTGATGCGATAATGATTTTCGCTGGTTCCCCGTATGCCGTATTTTTCATCCAGCATCCGCGATATGGATTTGCTCAGATCTTCTTCGATAATGCTGGCAAGCGCGGGCGCATAATAATTATATTCGATGCGCACTGGCACGCGATCAGCGTATCGAACGCGCTCCGCATACGCAATTTTTGTGCCCGGTTCAATGGAAAGCGCCGCCGCCACGGGCTTATCCGCCTCCACGAACCCCGTATTCAGAACGACGGTGCTCGCCTCCAATCCCAGCGAACGGCAGGTTAATGTAAAGCTGCGGCTGCAGGACAGATCCATATAGACGCGCACATCGCGCACGAACGTACCCTTGCCGCGCTTCCGGACAAGGTATCCCTCGTCTACCAGTTCGCCATACGCCTTTCGAACCGTTACGCGGCTGATGCCGAACCGATCGCCAATTTCCGCTTCAGAAGGCGCCTTGCTGCTGGGCGCAAGATGCCCTCTTTCAATTTCATTGACGATATAATCCTTCAATTGAAGGTACATCGGGATTTCACATTCTTTGTTTATAATCATACGATACAGATCCTGTCCAGTATATTAATACCATACAATACATTAATAATTATAACCTAACAGCATACCCTTGTCAATCTTTTTTAACGCTACAGCCGCACAGCTCCCCCTGCCCTTTGGGCAGATCGAACGATATTTCCGAAAATCGAATAGCGGAGCATGTTTCCATCGGATGCGTTGATAATAAATATACATTCCGTATATAGAAGCACACTCCGCATAAATAACATCAGTACATGGTCGAACCGCCGGTCGCGTTGAGCGCCTGGCCAGTCATATACTTTGAATCGTCGCTCGCCAGGAAGCTGATAATGCCGTAAAGATCATCATACGAACAGAGCCGTCCCATCGGGATCTTGTTGCAGAAATACGCCATTACATCCTCCGGCGCAATATTGCGCTTGCGTGCGTAATCCACGCGCTGCTTATCCCACATCGGGGTAGGCACAACGCCCGGACATACGCAATTTGCGCGGATGCCCTGCTTTGCAAATTCCTGCGCGATGGACTGCGTCATGCCAATGATACCGAATTTGCTCGCACAATACGCCTGATACTGTGCGCCGCCGCGCTTGCCGGATTCGGACGAGATATTTACAATCGCGCCCTTTTCCTGCTTCAACATCTGGCGAACCGCCGCGCGGCAGCCGTAAAAGCAGCCCTTCAGATTGATATTGATCGTGTTGTTCCAGATTTCATCGGTGCATTCCAGCATCGGCACGATTCGGGAATAGCCCGCGCAGTTAATCCACGCGTCGATGCTGCCGAACCGATCCACCGCCGCCTTCGCTGCTGCGCATACAGAATCTTCATTCGTAACATCCGTCACGCATCCGATGGCATTTCCGCCGGCCGCCGTGATTTCCGCAATGACCGGATCCAACCCCGCCTTTGAAATATCGAGTCCAACTACGTTTGCGCCGTCAGCGGCAAATCTTTTCGCCATCGCCGCGCCAATGCCGCTTCCCGCGCCGGTCAGAACGACCGTTTTTCCAGAAAATCTGCCCATCGTTCATCTCTCCTGCATTTTCGTTTCGTCCGGATACACCGCTACCTTCAGACAGCGCCGGTCGCGCATCATTTCAAATCCGGTTACGATATCCTGCATTGCCAGCCGGTGCGTAATGATCGCGCCCGTATCGATCTTGCCCGCCGATAGATATTCAACCGCCTTGCGCACGTGTTCGGGGCGGGAATCCGATACACCCGCCACCCGCAGTTCATTGTAATGAATCGTGCGCGTATCGATGGTGATTTCGGAATCGCCCTTCGGCAGGCTGGCAAAATGGCTGATCGCGCCGCCCTTGCGCACCATATCGAAGGCGCTCTGGAACGCCGGTTTGATCGGCGCGCATACGATCACCCGATCCGCACCGATGCCATCGGTCAGATCGCGAATTTTCTGCGCCGCTGCGCCGTCGGAACCATCGATCAGCGTAATCTTCTGCAAATGCTGCAAAAGCTTCAGGCGTTCCGCCGAAGAACCTACGAGATATACCTCGCGCGCGCCCCGCGCCTTGGCAAGCTCCGCGTGAATCGCGCCGAGCGGGCCGCCGCCGATGATCGCCACTCGATCGCCTTCGCCGACGCCAATGATTTCCTGCGCGTTGATCGCGCAGCTCAGCGGTTCGCAGATCGCCGCCGCTTCGCTCGATACATTTTCCGGAACCTTGATCAGGTGCCGCGCCGAGCGCATAGGAATTTCCACATAATCGGCGAATGCGCCGTCATAGGTCGTTCCAACGCAGGAAGAATGCGCGCACATGTTGCCCATGCCATGCTTGCAATAGTAGCATTCTCCGCAGGACATCGTGGTCGCAATCGCCACGCGATCGCCCACCTTCAGATCTGTTTCACCCTCGCCGACGTGCGTGATCTGTCCGCACACCTCGTGCCCCAGAATGCGCGGCGGAATTACCTTCGGATTTCCGATCCGCCAGATTTTCAGATCGGTTCCGCAGATCAGGCAGCAATCGACGCGGATAATGATATTATCCTTCTTCGGCACAGGCGTTGCGACCGTTTCCACGCGCACATCGCCCTGGCCATGATAAACAACAGCCCGCATATTTCTTCCTCCCCAGTATTAAGCCTTTCCGTTGGACATGGATACGCGAATCCATTCCCGCGCAACTTCGCATACAGCGTCCACGATGCAGTTGTGCTGATTCAGGTCGAAATCCTCCTTCGCATTCAGGGATTCCTTCAGCGTGCGCATATGCGTTGTGAAAATGCAGGTGCCGACGTTGATCTTGTTGATGCCGTTGCGAATCGCTTCCTGCACCATTTCGGCAGGAATGCCCGTGCCGCCGTGCAGCACCAGCTTGGTATCTACCGCTGCGTTGATTTCCGCAAGCCGCTTGATATTCAGCTTCGGCGCTTCAGCATAGAAGCCGTGCGCGCTGCCGATGCCGACTGCCAGCGAGTCCACACCCGTTTCGCCGCAGAAGCGCACCGCGTCCTCCACTTCGGTAATAAAGGGCTTGTTTTCATCTGTCTTTACGCCCTGCCAGTTCTTGCCGCGGATGCGACCCAGTTCGCCTTCTACATAGCAATCGAACCGGTGCGCGTAATCCACAACCTGCTTCGTCAGCCGAATGTTATCATCCAGCGGCTTATCGGATGCGTCGATCATCACGGATTTGTAGCCCGCGTCGATCGCCGACAGGCACATATTCACAGATGCGCTGTGATCGATATGCGGAACTACGGGCACCTTGGCGTATTCCGCCGCTGCGTTCGTCGTGCCATAGAGATAATGAATGCCGATGTTCGTCACATGCGGCGGGACCGACATCACCATAATCGGCGCGCGTTCGATCTCAGCGGCGCGCACCACGCCCAGCAGATCCCACACATCGGATACGTTAAATGCGATTACGCCAAATTTTTCTTCGTCCGCCCACTGAAGCAGATTGTTCATGGAAATTTTCATACTGCATTCCCCCTTGCTTTCTGTTCGCTGATGAAATCTATCAGCTGATCAAATGATTGAACCGCGCCGTTGGAGCCGAGCCGCGTCGCGTTGATCGCTCCGGCAGCGTTCGCCAGATGCGCGCATTCCACGGCAGGCAGCCCCTTCGCAAGCCCGCCGATGAAGCCCGCCACGAAGTTATCGCCGCACCCCGTCGTATCCACGACGTTGGAAACGGTATAACCGTTCACGGTTCCGGAAAAGTCCGCCGTCTTCAGATAGCAGCCCTGATCGCCCATTTTCAGAACGATATTCTTCGCGCCGCATTCCGACAGCCTCGCGCAGATTTCTTCGGGATCGCGAAGGTTCGTAAGTTCCGATGCTTCGGGATAGCTGGGCAGGAAATAATCGATGTACGCCAGCGCTTCGCGAATCTCATCTAGCGTGCTGCCCCGCGGCGGCGTGGTTGTATCGGCAACCGTGATCGCGCCGCACGCCTGCACCTTTTTCAGAAACCCCGCGCCGATTTCGCCGCAGTTGAAAAAGCTGTGCAGGCTTACAATTTTGCTTGCACCGTAAACCGCTTCAGGAATATCGCTTTCCTTAAAAACACGGTTTGCGCCGCAGCAGTCCAGCACGTGCGCCTCCGCCGTTTGGAAAAGCTGTATGGCGGTACCCGTCTGCACATCCTTTCTGCATACAAAGGATGTATCCAACCCGACGCGCTGTTCGTTGGCCAGGCACAGATCCCCAGCGATATCCCGTCCAACCGCGCCGCAGATGGCGGTTTTCAAACCCAGCCGCGCCATGGTGCTCGCGCTGTTCTGCGCATCGCCGCCAAAGCCCAGCGCGATCTGTTCTACGCCCTGAACCTTTCGATCCATTTTTTCCGGTGAGAAATTCTTGACGTTGATGTCAAAATTGATCATTCCCACCGCAATCACATCATATTGCTTCTTCATCGCCGCCACCTCATACAATGGCCGTCGTATTGGAACGATCGTGATCCGAATTGATCATAATCGCGATGATCAGGATCAATCCAAAGGTGATATCCTGATAATACGCATCCAGCCGCACCACCTTCAGCGCCGTTTGCAGCATCATTACCGTAAGCGCCGCAGGCATGGTGCGCGTAACGCTGCCGTGTCCGCCGGAAAGCCATGTGCCGCCGAGTACAACGGTGGATATCGCCAGCAGATTCAGCGAATCGCCCAGCGTAGCGGAAGATGATTTCAGTCGAAGCGCGTACAGATAGCCCGCGATGCCCGCGCCGATATCGCTGATGATATAGGCGGCGTAGCGCGTGGATTTGATCTGCACGCCCATCATGCGCGCCGCTTTTTCATTTGCGCCGATGGCGAATATCTTTCTACCGATGGTGGTGTATTTCTGGATAAACACCAGTATCAGCCAGAACGCGATCGCGCCCCAGAACATCAGCGGAACACCCAGCACAGTCGTCGTCGTCCAATTCAGCGCACCCCACGCCGATTTGGGGATCGAATGCGAAGCGCCGCCGCAGATCACCAGCGCGATGCACTTCCAGATCTGCTGTGTGCACAGCGTTACGATAAATGCAGGCATCTTGAAAACCACGATCAGCGATCCATTGATAAAACCGGCGATCGCGCCCACCGCAATGCCCATCAGCAGACACAGATTTCCGTATTGCGGGAAGGTGAATGCCGTAATGACGCACGTCAGCGTCAGTAGCGTGCCGTTGGACAGATCCACCGATCCCGTCAGGATTACAAACGTGTAGGCGGAAGCCATCACGATCATCGGCGCCGCGGAAACAAGTACGCTTTGAATGTTCTTCGCCGAGGCGAAATTTCCGTTGAACAGGCAAATGATGAAGAATACGACGACCGTTTCAATGGCGGGAACAAGGCTGGAGATCGTTTCTTTCCATGCCGCTTTTTTCGGTTTCATTGTTTTACCCATGCTCTGCCGCCTCCTTACATCATGTGCTGTACGATTTCCAGCTGGGTAGGCTTTCGCGTGCGGCAATCCATATCCGCTGAAATTTCGCCGTCCTTCATCACCAATATGCGGCTCGAAAGCTCGATGCACTCCTCCAGCGTATCGCCCAGAATGATCACGCCGTTGCCCGCCGCGGTGATTTCACGAATGGTTCGATAGATATCCGCCTTTGCGCCGACGTCTACGCCGCGGGTGGGATGGTTCAGGATCAATACGTTGCAGCCGCTGTTCATGATGCGCGCAAAGATTACCTTCTGCGCGTTGCCGCCGGACAGGCGATCGATGTGCTGATCGGTGCCCGTGCATTTCACGCCCATCTTTTCAACCCAGCCTTCGGCGATCCTTTCCACCTTGCGGCGGCTGATGTAGCCCATCGAAGAATTGTGCTCCAGGCTGGACAGCAGAACGTTTTCCGAAATGCTGAGTATGCCGCACATGCCTTCTTCGCGGCGCTCCTTGGGGATCGCCATCAGATTGCTGCGCTTCGCGACCGCGGGGGAACTGATGCTGCGGAAATTCTTCCCATTGATCATCACGCTGCCGTAGGTAAACGCCAGATCGCCGTTGATGCAGGCGCACAGTTCCTCCTTGCCGGAACCTTCCACGCCGCAGATGCCCAGCACCTCGCCCTTGTGCAGATCAAAGCTTACGTCCTTGAAATAGCCGTACTGGCAAAGATCGCGCACGCTGAGGATCACTTCCTCGCCCGGCTCCGTCTGCAAATTCGTGTAATAATACTCGTCCGTGCTCTGGCGACCGACCATCTTCGCGTAAAGGATTTCCGAGGTCGCATCTGCGGTTTTCAGCTCATCGACCATATGGCCGTCGCGCAGCACGATGATGTGATCGGTGATTTCCATAATTTCATCCAGACGGTGGCTGATGAATACGACGGATACGCCCTTTTCACGCAGCCTGCGCACCTGATTGAACAAAAGCTCGATTTCATTTTCGGAAAGCACGGTGGTCGGTTCATCCAGCAGCAAAATGTGATTTTCCGCATCGCTGCTGCTGATCACATCCAGCACCTTCGCGATTTCCACCATCTGGCGCGTGGCGAAATTCAGGCTCGCAATCGTCTTGCCCGGCGCAACCATGTTTTCGATGCCGAACCGCTCCAGCGCCTTCTGTGCCGCCGCGTTCATGCGCTTCCAATTAACGAAGCCCGCCTTCTTGAACGCCTTTTCTCTGCCGAGGAAAATATTCTGCGCAACCGTCAGATTCAGAATCAGCGATTGTTCCTGAAACACCATGCCGATTCCGTTCGCGCCGGCTTCCAGAATCGAATGCACCACGTAGGGCTTTCCATTCATTTCCATCGAACCGGCGGTCGGCTGTTCCAGACCCATAATGATCTTCATCAGCGTGGATTTGCCCGCGCCATTTTCGCCGATGAGGCCGATCACTTCCCCGCGCCGAATATCAAGGCTCACGTCGGACAGCACCTGCGTTTGCCCAAAGCGCTTATCCACGTGATTCATCTTAAAAATAATCTGCTCGCTCATGTGCATCCACCTCACTTGACAATCGTCTTGCGGCCCCGGTTCGCCGAAAGCAGCACGGCAACCAGAATGATAACGCCCTGGATCGCCTGCTTATAGAAAGCGTCCACGCCCATGAGCGTAAGATAGTTCGCAAGTTCGGTGTAGAACAGAACGCCGATCAGCGTTTGCAGCATACCGCCTCTGCCCGCGGAAAGTCCGCCGACCGTAACGGCGGTAATCGTGGGGAACAGGTTGTTCTGTCCAACGCCCACCTGTCCCGTCTTTAATCGGATCAGACCCAGCACGCCGGCAATCGAAGCCGTGCAGGAACAAAGCGCAAAGATTTTGATCTTCGTCCGCTCCACATTGATGCCCGCTGCGCGCGCGACGTTCGGATTATCGCCGATCGCATATACTGCACGGCCAAACGCCGTATAATTCAAAATCAGACAGCCGATGATAAACACCGCCAGCGCAATCAGCGTAAGATACGGCACATCCAGCACCGTTCCGCGGGAAAGCGCAATCAGGGTTTCATCCTTAATGGTAGCGGGGGTGCCCTTGTAGAGCAGCAGTCCCGCGCCGTTGATCACGGTGCCCATGGCGTAGGTAACCATAAAGGAAGGAATTCGCAGCTTGATGTGAATCAATCCCACCAGCGCGCCGAACGCCGTTCCCACAACGATCACCGCGAGGATCGCCCAAATGCCAAAATCGTTGCCGTTCAGGGAATTCTTCAGCCCCAGCGCAGCCGCCGAAGCCGCAAAGCCCATCACGCCCTCCAAAGACAGATCGATGCCTCCGACGAGCAGCACGAATGTTAAACCGGTTGCCAAAACAAGGGGGATGGTCATCTGGAAGAGCAGATTGGAAAAGTTCTTCCAGGACATAAAGCCCCTTACGAAAATACAGCACCAAAGTGTCATGATCACCAGAACGATCGCCGGTGCAGCATCTCGAATCTTGTTATGCCGGGCATCCTGGGCGACCTTCTGCGTGAACTGCTTTGCAATCGTTTCGTTATGTGCCTGTCTTGCTCCGCTTATCCGCACAATGATGCCTCCTTTTTTCTTTGTCTGCGGAGAAGCCAGAAGGGAATGCTCCCTCCTGGCTTCCCATTATCCTTTGAATTTCCGTCAGTCGATCAGGATCGATTAGCCTTCCAGAGAAGCGTTGGGATAGATGGAATTGATGCAGCTATCGAGATCGGTCCAATCGAAGTTGGGCTGATAGTCGGCATATTCTTCCACGTTTTCTGCCGTTACCAGCGCAACCTTGGTGCAGAACATGCGCTTGGCCTGATCCATCGTCGCAACATCCAGAATGCCGGTCGCCGCAGAGTACGCATAGTCCGCCGCATAGAAGCCTACCATGTAGCCATCATTGAAGATGGTGGAGTACATGGAACCATCGCGGATGCAATCCCATGCCGCTGCAGTGCCATCGAAACCGGAGATCATTACGGTGCCTTCCATGCCCGCGTTCTTCATCGCTTCCGCCGCGGCAACCGCCATCGTATCGGAGGAGCAGAAGATCGCATCGATTTCATCGCCGTACAGCGCGATCCAGTTTTCAACCGCCGCCATGGCCTGAGAAGCATCGTGGTTTGCCACCTGCTGGTCGAGCAGTTCAACCGCGCCGTTGGTTTCCGCGATTGCGTCCGCAAGGCCTTCGCTGCGCAGTTCGGAGGGTTCGGCGCCCAGAATGCCGTACAGTTCGCAGATCTTACCTTCGCCGCCGATCTTTGCGATCAGGTCGCGCGCCGCGATCAGAGCGGACTCATAATCGTCCTGGGTCAGGAAGGCAACGAAGTTGGTGTAATCCGTGGGATACAGACCTTCTTCGATGGAGGAATACAGGCACAGCTTGGTGCCGGATTCTTCGCACATATCCACGATGGATACCGTAATCGCCTTGTTGCGGGCGTCTACGAACAGCACGCCGTGATCGCCATAGCTGTTGCAGAACGCTTCCACGTTGGACAGCTGCTCATCGGGTTCCAAGCTGGTCATTACGGTGCATTCCGCTGCGCCTTCGGGCAGCTGGTCAACAAACATCTGCGCGCCTGCGGCGAGAGAGGCCCAGTATTCGGACTCCAGAGAGCCGATGGAAACGCCAACATAGATCTTATCGTCGCTTTCCGCAACTGCGAAGCACGCGGAAACGGCGATCATCAGGACAACGAGGGTCAGTGCAAGAATCTTCTTCATAGTGTTTTCTCCCTTCTTTGTTTGCAATGCGCAATGCATTGTCATGTAATGTATTATATCATTATATATTCAATTGTCAATATGGTTTTTCGTGTCTGGAAAAAGTTAATATAATTACTTATTATTTGTTATTTTGAATTATATTACATTTATTATTAAATCCATTATCGATATTTAGAATATAATTTCATTTACATATTTTGAATTATTCATTTCTTTTCAGGATCCGCAAAACAATACAATTCGCTTTCACAGATAATACAACTTGTCAAACCAACAATACAACTGCTCCATTTTTCGCGCAAAACGCCCGATTCATGACCGCTTTTCGCGCCCCTTGCCCTGCAAATCGCACCGCAATCAACGCAAAAAAGCCACCAGATTTCTCTGATGACTTTCCCGAAATAGCCGGCAAATCGCCCATGCTTATTTAATTTTGCGTTTCCCGCATTCCCAGGCTTTAAACCCGAATCGCGCGGCCGCATTTTGCGTCCGGTTGAATTTTTCCGTCCTTCAAAAGCGCTTCGCCGTTTACGAACACGGTTTCGATGCCGAAGGAATGCGTCTGATCCGGCGTGGCGTTCTTCAGTGCCGTTTCATCGAAGATCGCCACATCGGCATAGCAGCCCTCGCGCAGATAGCCGCGATCGCGAATACCAAATCGTTCGGCGCTCGCGCCCGTCATGCGGTGGATGGTGTTCGGCATCGTATCGCCCAGCCCCAGCAGCGAATCCCGCAGGAACTTCGGGAAGCAATCGTAGATCGCCGGATTCTGTACGCCGTGATCTTCTACCCATGCGTCCGTCATATACAGGCAAAGATCGTTTTTCTCAAATTCATGAATGATTTCATCGGTGGTGTAGGGCCCCATGTTCACGCGCCCCTGATAATCGGATTCGCGGCAGAGCTTCAGATACATCTTCAGATCGCTCATGTGGTGCTCCCGCGCCAACTGATGCACCGTCTTGCCCTCGTAATGCTCGTAACCCGGACCGATGTAGGCGACCTCGATATCATTAAAGCCGAAGCCCAGCAGCTTCACCGCGGCGAACACCAGCGCCGCCAGCCGCAGCCGGTTCCACGGCTTTTGCCGCTGCGCGTCCGTCATGCCCCGATACCACGTGGGCAGAATCACCGTGATGACCGAAACGCCCTTCTTTTCATTGTAGATGTCAAACTGCGCCTGTACGCCCTCCTCGCGCAGCCGGTTGATGATCTGAATCGCTTCATCCTTATCGCCGAAGCTGCCGCGGCCGACGAAAATCAGATGCGAAAATTGCAGCTTCAGCCGCGTTCCTTTCGCGATGCGCGCCAGTTCATCCATCGCGCGCAGCAGATGCGAACGCCCCAGCAGTTCGGGATAGGATGTGGATGTTTTCGATTCCGCGCGCGGATGTACGGTCAGCGGTTTATCGTACTTTTCACACAGCGCGGCGACCTTGCGCAGCTCCGCTTCATCGGCGAATATGCCGGGGCTGTACATCAGCCCCAGCGAAACGCCCGCCGCGCCCATTTTCAGGTTTTCTTCCAGAATGGAAAGCATTCTGGCTTCTTCCTGCGCCGTCAGCTTTCGGCTTTCCGCGCCGGTCACGCTGGCGCGCGCGGAACAATGCCCCGCCAACACCGCGATATTACACGGAACCTTGCCATCCACGGCATCGAAGAAGCGCGACGCATCGGGATATACGCCCGTCGTCTGACCGCGATAGCCGAACAACCCGCCGCCCATCTGCGCGACGTTCGGCGTGCCATCCTCAAATCCGATGGCGGACAGGCCGCAGTTGCCCGTCACAAAGGATGTAATCCCCTGCCGGATAAACGGCTCAAAGTACGGCTGCGGATTTTTATGAATGGCAAACCAGTCGTTGTGCGAATGCACATCGATAAAGCCCGGCGCAACGGATTTCCCCCGCAGATCGTATACCGCGTCCGCCGCATCCGAAATTTCAGGCGCGATCCGCGCGATCCGGTCGCCATCGATCAGGATATCCCCAATTGCCGGATCGGCGGTCGTTCCATCGTAAATCAATCCATTTTTCAAAAGCGTTCGCATGTCGTTTTCCCTTCCGCCAATCCGTTTTTATGCGCTTCCCGAATTTCAGTATACCATATTCAGGAAGCCGCATCAAGGTATGCGGCACAGGATGTTGACAAAGTCAACAGACTGACAGACTCTGAAAAACGTCGCAAGACAAGGAAACACGGGCTGCAAAAGAGGGCGCATATACAGACGTATGTAACCGATTTTGCAGCCCGTGTTGACGATGGAAGCAGAAATTTTTACTTCGATTAGAAGTATTTCAGAAAATTTCTGCGGTTGCGGCGTTTGTCAGTGGTCTGAGCCGCATCAAGGTATGCGGCGGGCGTTATGAATGTAAGCGGGCGATTTTCCGATACGCGATTTCCAGCATTGCAAGGCTCACCGCTGCGAAAATCAGCAGATACGCGGGCATGATATCGATTCCGAGCTTCTGCTGAATCTGCCCGAACACCATGGGCATGAAGGTGCTGCCGATGTACGCCGCCGCCATCTGCATTCCAATCGCCGCCGCGCTGTACTTTTTGCCAAAGTTTTCGGGCGCCATGTGCTGCACCGCGGGATATACCGGTCCCATGCCCGTGCCGACCACCACAAACCCGATCGCCGCGGCGATATACCCGCGCACCGGCAGAAAAACCAGCAATATGCCCAGCAATTCCACCGCAATGCCGATGCGAATCAGCTTTCTGTCGCCCAGTTTATTGGAAATAAAGCCGGAAATCAACCTGCCCAGCATCAGTCCGCCGAATATCAGGGAACCGAACGATGCGATGGCTTCCGCGCTCAAATCGGGCTTCGTGCCCGCAAAATAGCTGGGCGTCCACAGAAAACAGGTGGCTTCGCCGGAGCTGTAGGCAAAGAACGCGATCAACGTAAGCAGCATGCCGGGCGCCTTCAGCGTTTCCCAAATTCCGGCGCTTTCGTGATTTTCTTCCGCGCTTTTGCTTTCATTCTGCTTCCATAAGGGCAGAGAGAGGACGCACGCGATCAATATGCCCAGCTGAATGTACGCCGTCCATCGATAGCCCTCGTTCCATCGTGCAAACTTCAGCGCCTGCGACATAATATACGGGCTGATCACCGCGCCCACGCCATAAAAGCAGTGCAGGAAATTCATCACCGAAGAACGGTAATGATTCGCCACATAATGATTGACCGACGCATCGATGGCACCCGCGCCAAGGCCGTAGGGCACCGCAATCATCAGCAGCATCCAATACCGGCTGGCGATCGAAAAGCCGATCAATCCCAGCACGGTAAGCCCGATCGACGCGATCACGATCCATTTCGTATGGAATTTGCGAATCATCCGCGGGCTGAGCAGCGCAGAGATCACCGTCATGCAGGATATCATCATGGATATATATCCGGCGTAGGACGAAGGTACGCCGAAATCCACCTGCATCGTCGGCCAGCCGGAACCCAGCAGGGAATCCGGAAGCCCCAGACTGATGAAAATGAGATAAATCACGCCAAGCAGCAAAGAACCCATCGCACATCCTCCTTACATCTTTTCCCTTACGGGTTGACATATGGGATTATATCGCGTATTATCATTCCAGTATAGAAATAAATCTGCGCATATGGCGCAGATCATAAGAATATATCGTCAATTTGGAGGATTGTGCATGGCGCTTACGCTTTCGGTAGATCAGGTGGATGAAACCGGCCGCGAAATACTGACCTACGGCACGCCCGATTTTCCCATCGCTTTTTTCGATGATGATCTTACAAAGGTGTGCTCTTCTACCCACTGGCATGATGAATTGGAAATTGTAATCATCACAAAGGGGATCGTGCATATGCGGATCGCCGGAAACAGCTTTGCCATGACCGCCGGCGAGGGATATTTTGCAAACAGCGGCGTGGTTCATTCGGCGGATCTGAAAACGAAAGCCGGTCATCAGCACGCGATCGTTTTCAGCCCCAAAATCATTTCACAGGCGGAGGATCTGATCTGGCAAACCTGCGTCGCGCCCATCCTCGGAAATTCGCGTCTTCCGTATATTCGGCTGTCCCCCTCCGTGCCGTGGCAGAAGGAATTCCTGAACCTTGTCGAAACAGCTTGGAATTTTGGCGCATACGATAAAGAAAATTACCCGATCCAGGTTCGATACTGCCTGAGCCAGGCATTTTCCCGAATCGCCGCCAACGCGGATATTCTCGAAAGCGAACCGCGCTATACGGGCAAATATCAGCGGGACGAGCTGCGCATCAAAAAGGCGCTTCTGTTCATCGAACAGAATTACGCCGAAGATATCACCATTGATGATATCGCCCGAAGCGCGGAAATCAGCGTAAGCACCTGTCTGCGCCTGTTCAGCACCGTGCTGGACACAACGCCCGTGCAGTATTTAATTCGCCACCGGCTTCAGAAGGCCGCGGACGAATTGCGGCGCGCAGGCGGCAAAACCATCGCCGAAATCGCCTACGCCTGCGGCTTTTCGGACGCAAGCTACTTCAATAGATGTTTCCGAAAAGCTTACGCCATGACGCCGAGCCAATATATGACATGTCGCGGCAGCAGCGAGGCACAATAAACCATGCTGTTTGGCTAAGCAAGGCGCTCTTCCCAGAACACTAGGCACGTTTTTTCAATTGCTTCCGCCACATCCATACTCCAATCACCGCTCCCAGCGTATTATGGATCACATCGTCCATTTCGCACCAGTCCATTTTGAACAGGTACTGCGTCGCTTCGGTTGCTGCGGAGCAAAGCAATCCAATCAGGATCACCTGCCACGCCTTCAATTTCGGAAACAGGCGCGGCAGCAGGTATCCCAACGGAACATATAACAATATGTTCAGAATAATGCCGTCCAACGGCGTCGTCCCCTTTAGGAACATCGCCGCAAAGCCCGCCGCTTCCTCTGCCTCGGCCGGAACAGCCCCGCCCATGCGCGCGTAGGACTGAAACGGCAGCAGCGTAAGCTTTGTTTCCGTGCCCGGCGTGCGCGAAAGCAGCGTGAAATACAGGTTACCCAATACATATACCACAAAAACAAGCCAGTGAAAAAGCATATAGCCGCGCCACCCGAACCTCTTTTTCGCCCATTCAAGGCCAAAAAACGCACCCACAACAATCAACAGGATAATTCCAATTTGAAACATAGTTGATTCCTAAATAATCCTCAGAGCATATCCAGCTTTCGGAACATGTCCATGCGCTTCTGTAATTCTCGATTGATCTCGCTGGATTCCGACCGGATATCGCGTTTGAGCACCCCGGAGCAAATCTTTTTAACCGGGAAAGACAGCATCTGGTACACAAATAAAAACGGCGTCAGCGCAATGTATTTGCCCGCGCGCGGATACAGCTCAATCAGCATCTTTCGGTTCGGAAACATATGTATCGCCGCGCTGCGCATCTTAGCATTGCTTTCAACCTGATCAACATTGACTGGCTGTTTCAGGGAAACGAAGAGTACCATGAACCGTCTGCGTTATGCGCAGCTGGTCAATTGCGCGCTTTGGACGATGATCCTGTACGGCGGTTTTCAGGCGGCTGATTTTCCGGGATGCGCCGCGGAAGCGCCGGAGGGCGTTTCGTTGGTACTCAATGATCTTCTGCAGGGCGGCTACATGGGCGTAAAGGAAATGGATGCGCGCTATATCAGCGGCATGGAGTATAACCGGCAGCTGATGCTGAAAAGCAAAAGCGCGATGGGGTATCGCATGTATATGTTCTGTTATAGCGAAGATGATCTTCATGTCTTCTACGAAGCTTGGGTTGGCGATGTACATCAAATCCATCTGAAGCTTATCATAGGGCGTGGAATTGTACTTGCCGTAGACCTGCGCATAGCCGGTCAGACCCGCCTTGGCCTGAAGGCGCAGGCTGAATTCCGGAATTTCGCTTTCGTACTGGCGGGCAATTTCGGGGCGCTCCGGTCGGGGGCCGACCACGCTCATGCTGCCGCCGAGGATATTGAACAGCTGCGGCAGCTCATCCCGCCGACACGCGCGGATCACGCGACCGACCGGCGTGATTCGATCGTCATTTTCGCCGGTGGAAAGGCGCGCGACGCCATCCTTTTCGGCGTCGGTGCGCATACTTCTGAATTTTCCCTTCCTTCTTTGAAGAAAACTGAAATCTGTATTTGTTTTTGCTGATGGCTGTGAAAGAAATGCGGATCGGAAGGAATATTCATCCAATTCGTCACGGACAGGCGGTTTTATCGGTTTTCGGCAGAGTGTCTCCTATCGCTTATTGAGAAAACCCTGTTGTCCGCCTTTTATATAGGGGTGCTATCCTATTTGAAGAAAACCGAAAATGGCATTTGGGGTGGGCTTTCGCATATCGGGAAAACAATATCAGGATGAGACAGATATAACGAAAAATACCCCTGTCAGATGATTTCCCTTCACGCTTCGGAGCCTTTCCGTGCGTTGAAAGAAAATGAGATGACAGGGTCTTGACAGGGATAAACAGTGGCTTGGGTTCGTCTTTTATGTGTTAATGCGCTTACGCGGACACCCTTCGCGCCAGCCTTCGGACGGTCACCTCGCCGTTCTCGACATAGACGATCTGCACCAGCGCATGGAACTGCTCCGCGTCAAAGCATTCCGCTCCCTTCCATTCCCAGCCGAGCTGGTCGGATATCTTGCGCAGCAGCTCCTCTTTCCGGATGAAACTGTTTTTGCAGCCGTTCCCCTTCGAGCCTTTCTGCCTCTCGCGGCAGTTCCATACCTTGTGATAGACCGTCTCGCCTTCCATCCGCTTATGGGGTAGCGTCCTGCGTTTGTAGGGCGCGCCGCATGCCGCGCAGAATACCTTCCCGTAGAGGAAGTGCGTCTCCTTGCCCTTCCGATCCACGCCCATCTGCAGATCCTTCCGCCGCGCTTCCACCACCGCCTACGCCTTTTCCCATGTACGTTAACTCCAAAGTTCTTCAGGACAGATTGAGCACGCTCTTCATTTTCTGGCCCCACATATAAATCAACATCTCCACATACCCGGCATTCTGGTACTGCATATAGCACAGATAATCCAATTCCCTTTAGAATATCAAACGGAATCCCAAAATCACGCAGCCTTTGAAATAGATCAAAAATCGCATCTCGTCTAATTATTTCAGAATAAACAATGGTTCTATATATAATGATACAAGTCACGAAATAGAATAAGGGGATGCAGGGGGTGCAGTTTGCACCCCTTTTGCGCACCCCTCGCACACCCTTTATAGCTTCTCGAAAGCTACCCTGCAGCGCTTCTTGCAGAAAGCGATACCAAACGCTGTGACATTCTCCCGACCTTCGTTGCGCAATCGTTCGTCGTAGCGCTTGCTCTTAATCTGCTCCAGCGCTGTTACGCA
>JABLTK010108430.1_pt1 | contig 19997 bp, 20 predicted proteins | sample 7160131 | NCBI WGS metagenome assembly JABLTK01 (sample SAMN14651221, study PRJNA627086) | human gut metagenome | isolation source: feces | host: Homo sapiens
AATTTGATAAGGTACCAGAAGTAATGTCTGATGTAACTTCTGGTTTATCAATTTTCCTCTTTCCGGGGCTGATATTCCCCTCGCTAATCGGAGCGGTGCTCATAGTCGGCTCGCTCGCCTGGGCGCTGGGCGACATTTGGCCGTCGCGGGGCATTGAATACAACTTCGACGGCTTCGTTAACGGCATATTAAGCGTATTTTACGGGCTGGCAATAGCGGCGGCTTGCATCGCAGCCCTCTGGAAATTTCTTCCGCAGTCCGCGCTCCTCAAAAGGCTCGTGCTGAATCCGACTTCCGCCGCCGCAAAAAAAGACGGCGGGCGTGAAACCGCAAAAGGCGCGCAAGGCGTCGCGCTTGTCGCGCTAATGCCGTCGGGCAGAATAGAAGTCGACGGAAAAATTCTCGAAGCAACGGCGGAATTCGGACATATCGCCGCGGGGGAGAAAATAGAAATTGTCGGAAAAAAAGATTTTAATTTTATCGTAAAGAAACTAAATTGACGCCTATGACAATAATCGCTTGTTTGCTAATAATCGGCACGGTTCTCGTTTTTCTCGAAACGGTGCTTGTCGGCGGAATTTGGTGCGTCATGGGCTTGGCGTGCTACGCCGGAGCGGTTTGGACGGCGCACGACATTTTCGGAACGGCAGCGGCAATCGCCACGGGCGTAATTTCGGCGGCGGCGTGCGTCTCGGCTTTTCTGGTCTGGCTTTACGTCATACCGAAAACTTCAATCGGCAAAAAGCTCTACCTGAACACAAGGCAGGACGGCAAAGCCCCCTCTCCCGACTTCGCAAGCCTCGTGGGTAAAACCGCAACCGCCCTTACCCCTCTCGCCCCTACGGGAAAGGCGGAAATAGACGGAACGCCGTTCGACGCGCGCTGCGAAACTTCCTTTGCCGACGCGGGCGACAAGCTTGAAGTAGTCGGCACATCGGCATTTGAATTAAGAGTCAGAAAAATTTAACGAATAAAAAATATGAATATAAATATAATAACAATAGCTTCGGTCATAGCAGGCATTATCGCAATCATCGCGCTCGTGGTGGTCATATCTTTCGTAAACACCTGGCTGAAAGCGATGCTCGCGGGTGCGCCCGTAAGCATACTAACGCTTATAGCAATGAAACTGCGCGGAGTTCCCTACGGAATGATTGTCGATTCGCGCATCATGGCGGTGAAGGCGGGGCTCGACCTGACAATCAACCAGCTTGAAGAGCACTATCTCGCCGAAGGACATCTTATTCCCACAATTCAGGCGTTAATCGCCGCGGAAAAGGCGAGCATGGACTTGTCGTGGAAGCAGGCGTGCGCCATCGACCTCGCCACAAAAGGCACGGGCAAAACGGTCGGCGAGGCCGTAAGGACTTCAATCAATCCCAAAGTTATCGACTGCCCCAATCCCAATTCCGGCAGACGCTCAATCGACGGCGTCGCCAAGGACGGCATTCAGGTTAAAGTGCGCGCCCGCGTTACGGTTCGCACAAATCTCGAAAGGTTTGTCGGCGGCGCGCAGGAGGAAACCATCATCGCCCGCGTCGGCGAAGGCATCGTCACGACAATCGGCTCGGCGGACTCCTACAAATTCGTACTCGAACACCCCGACAGAATTTCCAAAGTAGTGCTCGAGCGCGGGCTCGACTCCGGCACGGCATACGAAATTCTTTCAATCGACATAGCCGATGTTGACGTCGGCGAAAACGTCGGCGCACAGTTGCAGGAGGCGCAGGCAATCGCCAACAAGAACATGGCGCAGGCGCAGGCGGAAATCAGGCGCGCGGCAGCCGTCGCCCTCGAACAGGAAATGAAGGCGAAGGTCGAAGACATGAAGGCGAAAGTCGTCGAGGCGGAAGCGCAGGTTCCCCTTGCGCTTGCCGAATCTTTGCGCAGCGGCAAAATGGGCTTTATGGACTATTATAAAATGCAGAACATACAGGCCGACACCTCGATGCGCGAAAGCATCTCGGGCGACAAACAAAAAAAGTAGCCGCCGACAAATTTTAAAATGGATTTCTTTTTCGACAATATCGCCGTCTTCGCCCTGCTTGCTTACGGGCTTGTGATGTTCGCGTTCAAAAAGCTTCAAGCATCGGGAGAAGCGGAGGAAGATGCGGAGGAAAACGCGCCGCGCCGTTCCGCAATGCGGCGGACGCAAGCGGAGCCGCGAAATTATGCGGAGAAAAAATATATTCCCCAAATGACGACATTCGCCGAAGAATATTCCGATTTTGCGAAGGAGGAAAATCCGCATTCCGCCGACGGCGAAATTCCGCACGGACGGAAAATCCATTCCGCAGAAACCCAACCCGCAGCCGAAACGGAATCGGAAACCGCCGAACGGGTCGCCTACGAAACGCACACCACGACAAAATCTTTCGACGAAGCTTTCGGAAACGACAACCGCGCCCAGGAAAAAATCCTCGAAATGTTGGCGGATAAAAACAATCTGAAACGCGCCGTAATAGCCTCCGAAATTCTCGGCAAACCAGTCGCATTGCGCGACCAACAAACCGGCATATGATTATAACAAAAGACGAAATCAAGCGCATAACATCGGCGCGCTGCGCGCTGCCGCACGACCTTCTCGGCATGCACAAATGCAGGGGGGGAATAGTGGTCAGGGCATATCTCAGCGACGCGAAAACGGCGGCGGTTGTAGATTTGCGCGACGAAGACAACGCCCGTCTGCCGATGAAAAAGCTCGACGAATCCGGATTGTTTGAAGTCTTTATCAAGGGCGCGAGAAAACTCTTCCCCTACCGAATCCGCACGCGCCGCTACAACGGGGAAATACGCCAATTTTACGACCCCTACTCTTTTCAGGCAACTCTCGGCGATTACGATTTGTATCTCATCGGCAAGGGCGACGACAAAAAAATCTACGAAAAACTCGGCTCGCACGTGCGCGAAATCGACGGCATAAAGGGGACAAGCTTTGCGGTATGGGCGCCTACTGCGCGGCGCGTGAGCGTCGTCGGCGATTTCAACGGCTGGGACGGCAGATACCACCAGATGCGCGCACTGGGGAAATCGGGCATTTGGGAGATTTTCATTCCTGCCGTCGAATCCGGGGCGAAATACAAATACGAAATTCTCGCCGCAAACAACGACACGCCCTTTCTGAAAATCGACCCCTACGCCGTGCGCTTTGAAGCCCCTCCGCACAACAGCTCGATTGTCTGGGACTTGTCGGGCTACGAATGGAAAGACTCCGACTGGCTGAAATCGCGGGCGAAAACAAATTGGAGCAAAGCTCCTGTGTCGGTATACGAAGTCCATCTCGGCTCTTGGAAACGCGTGCCGGAAGACGGATTTCGTCCGCTTTCGTATCGGGAAATCGGGACGCAACTCGCGCAATACTGCAACAAGATGGGCTTTACGCATGTCGAATTTATGCCGCTTTCCGAATATCCCTTTGAAGGCTCGTGGGGGTATCAGGTGACGGGCTTTTACGCCCCCACTCAAAGGTACGGCACTCCGCAGCAATTTATGGAGATGGTCGACATTCTCCACCAAAACAATATCGGCGTCATTATGGATTGGGTTCCTGCGCACTTTCCGCGGGACTCCTTCGCGCTCGCCGGTTTCGACGGCTCGTGTCTCTACGAGCACGAAGACCCGCGCTTGGGCGCCAATCTCGACTGGGGAACTCTATGCTTCAACTACGGACGCCCGGAAGTCTCGAACTTTTTGATGGGGAGCGCACTCGCCTGGTTCGACAGATTCCATATTGACGGACTCCGCGTCGACGCCGTCGCCTCCATGCTTTACCTCAACTTCTCGCGGCAGGACTGGATTCCCAACAAATACGGCGGAAGCGAAAATCTGGAGGCGATAGAATTTCTCAAAAACACGACCTCTTCCGTTCACGACGGATTTGAAGGCTCGATTATGATTGCCGAAGAAAGCACAACCTTTCAGGGAGTCACCTCGCCGGTCGCCGAAGGCGGCCTCGGCTTCGACTTCAAATGGAATCTCGGCTGGATGCACGATACTCTCGATTATTTCAAAGAAGACCCAATCAACCGAAAATACCACCACAACAAGATGACGTTTCCCTCCATGTACCAGTTTACTGAAAAATTTATGCTGGTTTATTCGCACGACGAAGTTGTGCACGGGAAAAGCCCCATGGTCGGAAAGATGGGCGGCGCATATTGGGGCGACAAAATCGCCAATCTCCGCGCGCTCTACGCTTATATGTGGATGTGGCCAGGCAAAAAAACACTATTTATGGGCGACGAAATAGCGCAAGGACACGAATGGCGCTGCGACGAATCCCTCGAATGGTCGTTGTTGCAGTACGCCGAGCACGAAGGAGTGCAAAATGTAGTGAGGGACGTCGCCACCCTTTACAAAAAAGATTTGTCGCTTGCCGCGAACGATTTCAACCCCATAGGTTTTGAATGGATTAACGCGGACGACCGCGAGAACAGCGTCTTTACATTTCTGCGGTTCGACGAAAACGGGAAAGTCGTGTATGCGGTGGCAAGCAATTTCACGCCCGTAAGACGCGAGGCCTACGCAATGGGGCTTCCCTTCAAAGGCAAATGGGCGGAAGTGCTCAATACCGACGCGTCATGCTACGGCGGCGGCGGATACGGCAACGACGGGCTTGTCGTGGCGGAAAAGGCGTCGTACAACAACCGAAAATACGGCGCGAAAATAAAGCTGCCGCCGATGTCCACGATAATATTCAGGCACGAAATACAGCCCGCCGCCGAAATCCGAAAATCTCCGCATTCCGTTTAGATGCGGGTCATTATGCTTATCGAAAAAAATCCGCGCAAGAATTAGACTCCCGACGCGGATTTTTTGTTTCGGCCTCTATGCCGCTAAAAATTAGGTGTTACGCATTTTAGGAAAGCATCGCCGTCCTTAACCGCCATGATAATCGGTTTTGCGCGCAGGGATTTTTCCCCCAATTCGATTATTATCCTGTTTCTGCCCTTCTTCAAATCGACTACATTTGCCGATTTCAAATTCTCAATCTGCCTGCCGTTCAAATAGGCGCGTTCGATTTTTGAAGGCGAAGTGTAAAACGTGTAATTTCCGTTTGCGGGCGCCTCGAATTCGGCGCATATCAAATACGTCAAATTGCCTTTCGGGTATTTTTTCATAAGGACATATCCGTCAAAGGCCGCCATAAATTCGCGCAGTGAATTGTCCGTTCTAAACTTCCATTTGCAGACTCCTATTTCTTTGAGGGGCGCGCCAGTTTTAGACATCTTGGCGATTGTTTCCCGATTGCACAAAGAATTGTCGAAATCCCCCAGATGCAAAGCCTTGTCGCGCACGCCGTCGCTTGCGGCTACGGGCTGTTTTTTTACCGTCGTAAGCCAAACTCTGGCGGGCTTGCCGTTGAAGAGGAAATCGCAGCGCGCCGCCAAAAGCATATCGCCCGACTTGAATGCCTCGGCGAAGTTTTCCGCTCCCTTCGCGGCGTTCGGCTGAAGATTGATGCGGGCAACCCAGGGCGCGCCGCTTAAAAATTCGGTCGAAACCGCAGAACCTGCGCCGTTATAGCACGGAGGGAGAACAAACGCGCATTTAAAATTCTCTATTTTCGCCTTCCCTTTTTTAACTGCGGATATCGCAAGCGAATTTGTCTTTTCATCGAGTTTCAAATTCAGCAAAAGCTCCGGAAATTTTTTCGACGACGCCATCTTGCCGTTTTTACCGTCAAAAGCGATATGGTCTATTTGCTTTGGCGAACGCATTTTCAGCGAATGGGGAATATCGAACGTATCGCCTTTTAAAGTAAGACGGCGGCGTTCGGCGGAAATGGACTTGGGCTTGACGGAAAATTTAACGGAAAGCGGAATATCCGAACCGAGATTTGTCGCCGCCGGACGCGTCAGCCTGAAAAGCGCCGAATTGCCGTTTACGGAAATCTTTTCGATTTTAGAATTCAGGAATTGCGAACGGTAGGCGGCGTAGTCGTTTTCATTGCAGTACCAAAAATCGTCCGACTTGTTCGCGTCGATGTAGGAACCCAGACGGGCAAGCCCTTCGTCGCTCTGCCACGTATGTATGCCGAGGGTGAGGTGCGGCTCAAATCCCTTTGCAAACTTCTCGCGCGCATTGGCTATCTGTTTTACAAGCATTTTCGCGTCGGGATTGCGGTCGTTTATTCCGAATGTGTGGGAAGTCAGAATTCCGCAGTCCTGCCAATAGCGCTGTTGCGGAGACTGGTTGGGCTCGGGCGAAACAAGATACCCCGCGGAAATGATTGAATGGCCGATAAACTTTCTCACGTTGTCGTCGAGCGGACTCGAAGACGAGCAATATGGAAGGACAAACGAAACGACGTTTGTATCGAATTTGGATTCGAGCAAAATGCGTTCAAGGACTATTTCCGTAAAAATCTTATTGGGAATAAGCGTTTCCAGAAACGGGTGCGTCAGAGTATGCGAGCCGACGGCTCCTCCGAGGGCGCGAACCCCGCGAACCATGTCGGACTCCGCCTTTCCGCCCGCCGCGCCGACGATATAGCAAGTGGCGAACAATCCGTGTTTGTTGAGCATCTTTGCCATTTCCAAATGCCGCGGATTGGTGTCGTCCCAGCGCGTGGAAAAGGCAATTTTTTTATTGTCGGGAAACAATTGAATCGAGGCATTGGCCGATTTCGCATCGGCCGGAGAATCGAATTCGGCTATAAACGTCTGCTGATATTGCGAAGCGGAAAGCGAAATCGCGGCAAATATCAAAGAAGAAAAAAGAAATTTTTTCATAAAAAATTAATATGTCCGCACATTCGGCACTTCAAGAAAAAAAGGCCCCAAATTAAGTAAAAAAAAAGCTTGAAGGGAAAAGATGTATATGTATAGTCGGGAACTTCTTTTTTAAGAGGTAGGGTATCCAAGGGGCTAAAGGGCGCGGACTGTAAATCCGTTCATCTCTGATGTTCGTCGGTTCGAATCCGACCCCTACCACTTATTAAGTTTAAGCCGCGTTTTTCGACGCGGTTTTTTTGTCGCCCGCTCCTGCGCAATTGCCCTTTCTTTGAAAGCGTTTTTGCCGATTATAAATTTTCAACCACATATCAATTAAAAAAAGATTCAATTATGTTGAAAGTTTTTTATTGGAGCATATGCCCCCATTGCAAAAAGACTATGGATTTTCTGCAATCGCATAACATTCAGTTCGAGGCGTTGGACATAGAAAAACAGCCTCCGAATATCCTGAAACAGGTTGTAGATGCGAACGGCGGGGAAGATTGGGTCGTCCCCACTTTGGAATACAAGGGCCAATGGCGCCCCGGCGAATTCTTCAACGAAAAGAAGCTCGCCGCGGATTTGCACAAGTGGGGACTAATGTAGCCCCTGTCCGCACAAACAGCTTTTCCGTTGACTCCGTCCGAGACATTTCCAAAATCCTTTGGCAATGTCAGCGGAAAAACATATTTTATTGAAAAGCGGCGATATTCAAAAACGAATAGCGGAACTCGCCGCGGAAATGTCGGATCTATTGCAAAACGAGAAATTCGACATACTTTGGCTGGCCGAAGGCGCGTTTTATTTCGCCGCCGACCTTACAAGGCTTCTGCCTCTCCAAGACATACAGATTCACTCACTGAAAGTGTCCTCCTACGGCGCGGGGAAAAAATCGTCGGAAAATCCGCTTATTATCGGCGACATATCCAAGTTTCGCGGCAGAAACGTTTTAATTGTGGACGACATCTTCGACACCGGCAAAACATTGGAGTTTGTCTCCGCCGAACTGAAAAAAATCGGCGCGGAGAAAATAATGAGCTGCTTTCTGCTCAATAAGAAGGTTGAAAAACTTACGGACGCAAAACCCGATTTTGTCGGATTCGACATAGAAGACCGCTTTGTTTTCGGATACGGACTCGACTCGGGAGGCGTCAACAGAAACCTGCCCGACATTTGGGCCGAATAAACAGCCCTATAAAAATTTTGTTAAAACGTAGTATGAAAACGACAATGTGGCTATTAGGCAGATTGCAAATCGAGCCAGCCATCTTCTTATCATCTTGCGACGCCACCAACAAAATATGTCGTTATCGAATTTAGCCGTTAAATATCTTTTTTGGTAATGTTCCACCGAATAATCTAAATCGAAACAATAAAGCAATGTCGTTATTAAAACGTACACGGTTACGGTTAAAAGAAAAATTATTCCCAGTAAATATTCCATATCTCACCCAATCAAAATATATTATTAGAACAAAAAACAATTTTTTCTTCTTTTACAGAATAACAATATATATTTTCTGTCAGTCAACCCTTTATTATACAAGGATTGTATCGGATTTTTTGGGAAAAATTGCGCGGCAATTTCGCGGGCAGGCGCGGAGAAATCCCAACAATCTAACATTTGAGAAGATACGTCCACCGCTCGGACAGCTGTCCGCACTTTCCGATTTATTGCGCGGCACAAAAAACGGCATAAAAAAATTTTTATACCGCCGAAATTTCAATTTAAGACCGAACCGCCGATTTACGGGGAAATTTTTGTTCTAATTCGCGCCGTGCGCCTTATGTCCGATTTAGCGAGGATTCCAATCGCGGGTCAACTTTCCAACGAGGGACGCCACATTTTCCGAATTCTTTTTCGCGTCGAAGTCTTTAACCATCTTCCTGTAATCCATTACGACAACGGCGTCGCCAAGGCATTGGTAATATTTATCAAAGGCGGCCTGCAATTCCGAATGGTCGATTGAATAATTGACGATGTCGTCGAGTTTCAAGTCGGGCGAATAGCGGAAAGCTCCGGGGAAACGTCCATACCAAGCGCAGCCGAATGCGAGAACATTACGCCCGCCGGTAAGAGCCTCCCAACCCGCAGTGCCGGTGATTGTTGCAACAAATTTCGACTTTTCCATAAGCTCGTATGTGGAAGTTTCGTTGGGCACAAGCCTGACGTTTTTCAGCATTCTTAAACGCTGAAAAAAGCACCGTCCGCGGCGGAATTCGTCCTGATAGGGATTTTCCTTTACATAGACAAACCAGCCTTCGGGAAGCATTTCAGAAACCCTTTCTATAGCCAGCATTTGGTCGCTAAAAATTCCGCCGAGCGAGTCGGTCGTCATTTCGGGCTGCAAGTGAAGCGGGAAATAGACGAAATTTTTCGACATATCCACATCGGGCGTCGTGTGCTCTTTCAGCCTTTTGCGGTAGGCCAGCGTATAGGGCAGCTTTATAAGGTTGACCACGGACAAATACAGATGGCGCATTACCCTGATATTTTTAAATATGCCGAGCCCGAAACGTTTTTTCTTCATATAGAAAAGATTTTTTTTGAATTTCTTTTCTATCTTCAAAGTATCGTCGGAAAGTTTCATCATATGCTCCGCGTCCCCCAATTTTTCGACTTCGGAGCAATACATAACCTTATTGGCAAAAAGAGTCTGGTGAAACAGAACGCATTTTACCCCCATCGCCTTGGCTATGGCGTAAAACACGACATCGGGGCCGATGTGGGGAATGTTGTCGAAGAACAGCGCGTCGGGCTTGTCTTCTTCGAGGATATTGTAGAAATACTGGAAATATATGTTGAAGAAATCGACGTAGTCGTAGAATTTTTCGGGGCGCAGATAAATCTGTTTCGGCCTGTTTCGGCAAATATAATACGTGTCCAAAAATTTGTAGGCCTGATTGTAAACATTTTTGTCGTACGGTTTGTACTTGTCCAAATCCAGCCTGCATTTGTTGATTTTTGAACGTTCAAAAAAACAGCGCAGCACCTTGATATCGCCCGATTTCCCGATTTCTTCGGCGATTTGCCTGTTAAAACCCCAAAGTATTATTTTTTTCATAGCCTAAAAATTTATATCCTCCATTTTCAGCGGCGTTCCGAATTTAATGTCGGAAGCGGCGGTTTTCCCCATAATAGCGTCGTAATATTTAGGGTGGAGACCGTCCGAAGGGCGAATTGAACGCACGTTTTGCGGCGAAAATTTCTCGCCTTTTTTTATGTCCTTTGACGCGAAAAGCGAACGCGCAAATTTGCGGTTGCCCGCATTGACCGAGTAATCGGGAACGCCAATCGCCGCCTCGGTGTCCCGAACGCATTTGACCATTTCGGCGAATTCCTCCGCGTTGAGAGAAAATCCGCTGTCCGCGCCACCCAGCGACCTGTCGAGAGTGAAATGCTTTTCGATTACGCGCGCGCCCATGGCGACAGCCGCGACAGGCACGACGAGACTCATCGAATGGTCGGAAAGCCCGATTTTTATTCCCTGCGAAGAAAAACGCGCAATCATGTCGGGTATCGTGGCAAGATTCATATCGGCGAGTTTTGCGGGATACGCCGAAGTGCATTTCAACAGGGTGATGTCGTTGTTGCCCGCCGATTTGCACGCGTCTATCGCCCCCTGAATTTCATCGAGAGACGATATGCCCGTGGAGATAATCATCGGTTTGCCTTTTGAGGCGGCGTATTTTATCAAATTGTAATCGAACGCCTCGAAGCTGGCGATTTTATAGATTGGCACTCCGATAGTTTCAAGAAAATCTACCGCCGACATATCGAACGGCGTGGAAAAGAAAATTATGCCCTCTGAATCGGCAAATTCTTTAAGTTCGCGCTGCCATTCCCAAGGCGTGTAAGCCTCTTTGTACAGGTCGTAAAGATACCGCCCGTTCCAAAGTGTGCCGCTAATTTTAAAGGTTTCCGAACGGCAGTCGAGAGTCATTGTGTCAGCCGTATACGTCTGTATTTTTACCGCGTCGGCACCCGCCGATTTGGCTGCGGCGATTATTTTTTTCGCAAGATTCAGATCTCCGCAATGGTTGGCGGACATCTCCGCTATTATGAAAGTCCTATTTGGCATATCTTAAAAATTTATAAATTTCGCCGTCGATGGTTTTTTCCGAGCATTCCCGAAATCCGCAAGCCGAAAACATTTTCAGAGAGGCTTCATTTCCGCTTTTCACATAGGCCGCGACGCTTTTGGGCAGCATTTTTTGAATCGCCGAATTCAGCATGCGCGAACCGATGCGCTTGCCGCGGAAAGAGCCTACAACGCTTATACTGACAACCCAATCGTCGCCGTCGCGGTTGAAGCGTATTTGTCCGCAAAATTCGCCGTCGCACTCCGCCGCAAAATACGCGCAATCGGGATTGTCAAGCGCGGAGGCAAACCATTTCAAATGCGACGCCCATTCGATTTTTTCGCGGCGTATCGAATTGGCCCGAACGACATCGTCGTTTGAGAGGTCGAAAATATTTTTCGCATCGTCCCAAGTCGCGGGTCTTATTTTAAAGTTTTCAGCCATTTTATGTCGTTTGCAAAATCGTCCAGGTTTTCCTTGCTGTCTTTGTTTGTTTCGATTGAAACAACGGCGTTTAGGGGAAGAAAATCCCTTTTCAAGCGCGAAATGTCAAGCTCTCCCGTCCCCAAGTGCGGGTGTGCGTCGTAGGGCGACGACATATCCCCCACGTCGGACAGATGGAACATCGACGGTTTCAGCGACACCATTTTTTCGATATAAGAATACGGCTCGATTTTCAGAGAAGCCGCCGCGCATATCGCATGTCCGAAGTCGAGACAAAATCCGCAATTTGCGGTTTTCATTATAAGCGACAATTCTTCGGGAGTCGCGCCCCTGCAATAAAGACCCGACATTTTGTTTGGAAGCGCGACAAACGGCTTGTTTTCTATTACCGCGCGCGGCTCGTCGAACTGCGCAAGCTGCTCCGCCGTTTCCCCGACACTGCCGTCGATTCCGCCGTGAAAAATTATAAAGCGGGCGTCCAGCGCGTCGGCGAACAATTTGCTCTGCTCGTAAATTCTGCGGTTGGAGGCTCTTTTTTCCGCCTGCGCAAGATTGAATCCCTGCATCGAGTGGGCGTTGTGGATTATAAAAGGCATTTTAAGCCCGCGCCATTTGGCAAGCGTGTCGACGGTTTCCGGCACGACATACAGCTCGACATAGTCGAACACGCCTTCGTCGTACAGCCGCCGCGCTTCGCGCAAATAAAAATCGGTGTTGACCGACCACAATTTCAATCCGAGCCTAAGCATTATAAATCGTCTTGTATTTCGTCTCCGCCATTTTCCAATCTTCGAGCGTATCGATGTCCTGAACCCTGCGCTCGTCCATTTCGTATAAAACGGTTTTCTTTGCGACAAGCGATTTCGTTTCAAGAAACGCCGCCGTTTTGGAAAAATAAAACATTCCCGCGTCGTGGTAGGTCGGCGTCAAATCTTGCGAGCGCGCATTCCTAAACGCGGGTTCGCGATACTCCGCAAATCCGTCGGCGCCTATTTGCAGGGCGCGCTGTATCGGATAGGAATACCTTGCGACGGGCATAAGGGAATCGCAGCCGGCGGACGAAAATTTCTTGAAGGCTTTTGCGAGAATTTCGGCGTCGAGAAAGGGAACGCAGGGATAAATGCAGCAAAAATTGTCGAATTTTCTTCCGAGTTCTTTGTAGTTGCCGAGAACTTCGCAAAGAACGTCGGCGGTCGTGGCGAAATCGTTCGCAGTTTTTTCGGAGCGCATAAACGGCACTTCCGCGCCGAGCCCGCGCGATATGTCGGCGATTTCCGCGTCGTCGGTAGACACCATTACCGTGTCGAAAATGTCCGCCCGCAAGGAGGCGTCAATCGCGTAGGCAATCATCGGCCTGCCCATAAATTCCCTGATATTCTTTCGCGGAATGCGCTTTGACCCGCCGCGTGCGGTGATAATCGCAACGGTTTTCATTATGCTATTTCCTTTACTCGTTTGACGATTTCCGACAGGTCGGCGTCGCTTAAAGACGGATAAAGAGGCAGGGAAATGCATTTCCGATAGTATTCCTCCGCTTGCGGATAATCCCCCTTCTTATAGCCGAAGCGAGAGTAATAAGGCTGCATATGTACGGGAATATAATGGACTTGAAGATTCAAGCCCTTTTCCTTCGCCTTGAAATAAAATTCGCGCCTATTTTCAACTAAAACGGGATAAAGATGGAAGCTCGCGTTTGAAAATTCGCGCTCAGCCAAATGCGGAAGCCCGAGATTTTCGTTATAATATTGCACTATTTCGCGGCGGCGTTTTTTGAAGAAATCGAGTTTCGACAACTGGCTGATACCCAATGCCGCCTGAAAATCGGTTATTCGATAATTGTAGCCCAGCTCGCGCATTTCGTATTCCCAAGTGTCGCGCATTTCGCCGTCCTTGTGCATGCCGTGGCCGCGAAAGGCCAAAAGCTTCTCGTAAAGGTCGCGGCTGTTTGTGGTGACCGCGCCGCCCTCGCCCGTCGTTATCGTTTTAACGGGGTGGAAAGAAAACGTCGTCATGTCGGAATACGCGCACGAGCCCACTTTTGTATCTTCGTAATCTGAACCTATCGCATGCGCCGCGTCTTCTATGACGGTTAGCCCGTGCGCTTTTGCGATTTTAGAAACAGCCTTCATATCGCACGATTGTCCCGCGAAATGAACGGGAATAACCGCTTTTGTTTTGCCGCTTACGCGGCGCCCGATTTCTTTCGGGTCGATATTGGCCGTATCGGGCTCTATGTCCGCAAAAACGGGTTTTGCCCCCATAAAGCATGCGCAGTTTGCCGAAGCGAGAAAAGTTATCGGCGAAGTTATGACCTCGTCTCCGACGCCCAATCCGGCCGCCAACGCGGCTATGTGGAGAGCCGCCGTTCCGTTCGACACCGCCACGCAATATTTTGCGCCGGTGATTGAGCACAGCAGATTTTCAAACTCTTTTACCTTCGGGCCGCAAGTGAGAAAATCGCCGCGCAAAACGTCGGCAACCGCCGATATGTCGTTTTCGTCAATATATTGACGGCCGTAGCCGTAAGTCTTAGGCATCTAATTCTCCGATTAATTGTTTCATTTGCTCCACGCCCAGCCATTGAGAATTGCTTCCGGAGTCGTACGAAAAGCCTTCGGCGACGGGTTTGCCGCCTATGCCTTCGGCGCGGGGAGGCCACCAATTTGCGTCGGGCTGCACGACATAGTAGTCGTCAAATTCGAGGGTTCTGCGCGCATCCTCGGCGGAAATCATCTGTTCGTGGATTTTCTCTCCCGGACGAATTCCGACTTCGTGCGTTTTCATATTCGGCGCGACCGCCTCCGCCAATTCCGGCATTTTCATGGAGGGGATTTTTTTAACATACAATTCGCCGCCGCGCATTTTTTCGCAGGCGTTAAGAACCATCCAAACCGCGCTTTCGAGTTTAAGCCAAAAACGCGTCATTTTGTAGTCGGTAATGGGCAGGCTTTGCGCGCCCTCGGCAACGAGTTTCTTGAAGAACGGAATAACCGAGCCCCGCGACCCCGCGACGTTGCCGTATCTGACAACGGAAAATCTTGTGCGCTTCCCGCCGCTGTAACCGTTTGCGGCAATAAAAAGCTTGTCGGAACAGAGTTTTGTCGCGCCGTACAGATTGACGGGCGCGCAGGCCTTGTCGGTTGAAAGAGCCACGACCTTCTCGACATTTCTGGCAAGGGCAACCTCTATGACGTTTTGCGCCCCGATAATATTTGTCTTTACCGCCTCGAACGGATTGTATTCGCAGGCGGGAACCTGTTTTAGCGCGGCGGCGTGTATCACGATATCGACGCCTTCCATCGCCATCATCAGGCGTTCTTTGTCGCGCACGTCGCCGATAAAAAACCTCAGCTTATGAATGTGGGGAACGAACTCAGGCATATTCGACATAACGAACTGCTTATATTCGTCGCGGGAAAAAATGATTATCTTTTTTACGTCGGGATATTTTTTCAATACCGTTTTTACGAATTCCTTGCCGAAACTTCCCGTTCCGCCGGTTACAAAAATTATCTTGTTGTTGAACATAAGCTGTAAATTGAAATTGCGCTGTTGATTGTTAAATTGACGACAACTCTATATCGGGCGGATTTATTGGCAAGTTTTTTATAACCTCCGACCATACGGCTTAATCTTTTATTTTTCGGCGGAACGCGCGCGCCGCCAAACATAAGCAGCGCAAAGAAAAGGAAATTTCTCCGCGTGCGGACTCAATCGCACAGGCGCAATTTTCTGTTCCAACGCGGCTGGACAATCGTCGCCGTAATTACGTTGGACAAAGAAAGCGATTTTGTGGCGTTCAGTATTTCAAAAAGTTTCCTGACGGCAAAACGTCCGACAAGCTCGTAATTTTGGTCGATGGCGTTCCAGCCGTTTTCCGCCGACTTTCGCTCCATGTTTATTTGAACCGCATATTTCGATATGAGCGAGGATATTTCGGGCGTTTCCATCCATTCGCTCGTGGAATTGGACGTGCACATCACCGCGTCGGGACGGTATTTTTCGAGCCAGTCCGCAAGAAGTTTGGGATTGCGTTTCGCCTGCTTCACCTTGAAAAACGGAGGCACGCGCGAACCGTCGGGAAGGTTCAGCTGTGCGCGAAGAAATCCGCCTATCGTACGGCCTTCGACAATTTCGTCGAAATGCTCGTCGATAATCATGCTCGGCCTTTTGTAGCCGAGCTTTATGATTTTGTCCGTCACGTGCTGGGCTATCAAAAATTTGTCCGACGAGATGAAGTCGATTGTCGGATTGAACGTCTTTGTTCCTGCCGCCACAAACTTGAAAGCGTTCCAGATTGGCGAATATTCGTCGGGCAACTTTTTGTTGTTGATATGCCCGACAATCACGCCTCCGCGTATGCCGCGAGATTCCAAAATTTTCCGCATACGCTCCGGCGAGTTGCCGTTTTCGTAAAGCCATGTCTGGTAGACTCCGTATCCCAACTCTGAGGCTTCCGCCTTCACGCCCCTGATATATTTTGAAAAGATGGGATATTTTTCCGGCGCGTCTTTTGTCTTGTTAGCGTTAAGAAGAACTATGGTTTCGAGAAATTCCTTCGGCGAGCGCAACTTCTTTATGCTCGACATCGCCGAGGACAAAAGCGGATTTTTTTTGTAGCCGCGGCTCTTCGCATAGTCGAGAATTTTTGCGCGCAATTCCGCCGAAACCTTTTTCGAGCCTACGAACGAAAGGGAAACGGTGGATTTCGACACCCCCAACTCTTTTGCTATTTCGGTTTGGGTGACGCGTCTTTTTGATTTTCGGGGCATGGCTAAATTCTGTTTTCGGCGGGATTTTTATCAACAAAAAAACCCCGCCGAAACGAATTCTATTTTTTAAAATCGACAAGCGACTTGTCGGTGACGATTACGGGAGAATCGTAAAGGGGCAGATTTTTTATTTTGAGCGAGCCGTCCGCATATTCCGTATCCGCAAGCGGAATTTCATAAACCCCGCCGGTGAGAATATCTACCAGAACCGGATTTTTTATCCTGCCGCCGCCGACAATTTCCACATTGGCGGGAGTCGTGCTGTTAAAATTGGTCGGCCTTACTTCGTCGAACCAAATTGTCGCGGAGGGAATTTTCGTCTCCTCGTCCACATATCCGAACGCGGAGTGCGACAAGCCGCCGTCCACCTTGACGGATTCGCTTCCCGTTTGCCTGTCGAGAATGTCGAAAACCGCCGCGAGATTTTGAACTGCGTAGTACGCCATTTTGATTTTTACGACCCTGTTTTTTTCGTCCGTGCCGAGAAGCCCCTTCACGTTGACGATTTTTATGCTGTCGTCGGGACTGTAATGCATGTCGGAAATCGAGAACACGCTTGTTTCGATACCGCGCCCCCAGTCGCCGAGCATACGGCGCAAGTCCCATTTTGCCTGTGTAAGCTCCGTCCAGTTGTGGTTCGTAAGCGCTCCGCCAAGATAACCTTGGGAGGGCGCGCCGTTTTCCCCTTGGCGCAATATGACCTTGTCGGAATATTTTTTAAGAACGGCGCGCATTTCGTCCACATTCTTATAGGAATCCTCGGGCCTGAACTGGTAGCCGTGATAGGAAATCCAGTCGTACATGTCGAGTTTGCCGGCTTCGTGAAGACCCTTGACATAAATCTCGAACCAGTCGGGGCGCGTATTCGCCAAGGCGAGCGCGGCCACTTTTGCCTTGCCGTCGTGTTTTCGGATAATCTCCGTCGTGCGAATATTCATGTCGATAGTTTCGGAACGCGGCGTCTTTTTATTGATGTCGGGTTCGTTCCACATTTCCCATTCCACTTTTCCGGCATAGCGTTTCGCCATTGCCTCGACCCAGTTGTTCCACGCCCGCTTGCCCTCGGGGGAAGACGGCATTCCGCCTTTAAGAAACGGCGTGCCGCCGCCCTTGTAGATTGTGTTGCCGTAAGACGTTTGGAGCCATACGGTCAAGCCTCTGGCTCTTGCGTCGTCGATAATTTTGTCGAGCCACGCGAAGTCGTACTTGCCCTTTTCTTTTTCGGTTTTCGCCCAGCCGCCTTGAAGCCTGATTTTTCTTATGCCCAGCGGCGAAAGATATTCTTTGTATTGCTCGTAATCGGCGTAGTCCCTGTCGAGCGTTTCGCAGCCGACCGTTATGTTGTTTTTGGTCTGAGAAACGTCCTTCGGGGTTAAAACGCCCAATTTGGCATAGGGAAAGGAAACGCTTGTTTTAACCCTTTCGTTCGACGTGTCGATTTGCGGTTTAGCCGCCAAGACGGACGCCGCAAGGGAAACGGAAACAAACGCCAACGCACATATTTTACCAACCATATATCCTCCTTTTTTTATTGATTTACAAACCCGAACACGAAAGGAATCCCCCATCGACGGGGACGGTTACTCCCGTTACAAACGCGGCCTTTTCGTCGTCGATAAGCCAATTCATGCAGCCGAGAAGCTCCTTGGCGTCGCCGAATCTTTTCATCGGCGTCTGGCGAAGAATGTTTGCCCCGCGCGCCGTGCAGCCGCCGTCGGGCGTCAGCAGCAGTTTCGCGCTTCTTTCGTTTATGAAAAATCCGGGCGCGATTGCGTTGACCCTTATTTTTGCCGGCGCGAGATACGCCGCAAGCCACTGCGTAAAGTTGGAAACCGCCGCCTTGCTCATAGCGTATGCGGGTATTCTCGACAGCGGGCGATAGGTGTTCATTGAGGCGAAATTTATTATCGCGCCGCCGCCCTTTTCGGCCATGTCGCGTGCGAAAAGCTGGCAGGGGATCACCGTTCCCATTATGTTTACGTTGACGACATCGTTGAATCTGTCGGCTTTCAAATTGAAAAAGCCCCTTTCGGCGAAATCGGGCGAAAGCTCCCGCGGTTCAAATTCCCCGATTGTCGTGACGGCATCGGGCTGATTGCCGCCCGCTCCGTTTATGAGAATGTCGCATTGTCCGTAGGCCGAAAGAACCTTGCCGCGCAATTCGGACATTTGGGCAAAATCGCGCACGTCCGCCGAAAGCGGCAGACATTCTCCGCCGCCGGCTCCGATTTTCTCCGCCGTAACCTCCAGTTTTTTCATGTCGCGACCGACAAGAACGACTTTGCAGCCCTGCGCCGCCAAGTCAATCGCCATCGCCGAGCAAAGCGTGCCGCCCGCTCCCGTTACCACCGCTATTTTTCCTTTATTCATAATTTAAAAAATCCAATTTTTCGAGTTGTTGTAAGAAATATCCGCGACCGCCCGCGAGAGAAAATCGAAGTCCGAAGGAATTTCCCCGCGCTCTGCGAGCGCCCCGACATAGTCGCAAAGCAGGCGGCGGAAATATTCGTGTCTGGAAAACGACAATATGCTGCGCGAATCGGTCGTCATGCCTATGAATCTCGAAAGCAAACCGAAACTCGACAGCGAGCGCAAATGGGCGCGAATTCCCTCAATATGGTCGTTGTACCACCATGCGGGACCGAATTGCAGCTTGCCCCAAACGCCGTCCTGCGCGAACGACCCCGTAAGCGTGGACAACGCCTGATTGTCGGCGGGGTTCAGCGTATACAGAATAATCTTGGGAAGTCCCCCCGCCTTTTCGGCGTCGTCGATAAAGCGCACAAGGCTCTTGATATCGCAGGAATTTCCTATCGAGGCATAGCCTCCTGCGGGCCCCGCGAGGGAGCGCAAACGCGAGCTTGTAAAGCGTTCCGCGCCTATGTGAAGCTGTAAGACCCAGCCGCGCTTGGCGTATTCGCAAGCAAGTTCGCGCATTATATAAGACTTCAATTTTACGATTTCGCAATCCGCCGCCGTCGAAGACGCGGCCTTCGCAAAGATTTTTTCGGCCTCCGCCGCCGAGGGCAAATCGTAGACAAAACCCGAATCTAGCGAATGGTCGGCGAGACGGCATTTTGCATCGTCGAAAGCGTCGAGACGCGCGCGTATCGCATCGAGATAGCCGTCAAGATTTTTTATCGGCGCGAAAGCGGAAAGGCGTTCCGACCATTTGCCGAAATTCGGCGTACCGAAGGCGAAAATCGAATCGGCGCGAAGCGACGGCAAAACGGAAAAATCCCGAGCCTTCGCCGTGGCAGCCTTGTGGACGGAAACGTCGTCGAGCAAATCGTCGGAAGTGCAAAGCGTGTCGATATTCCATTTGCGAAGTATGGAATTTACGCTAAACGCCCCCGCCTTTAAAATGCCGTCGCATTTTTTCATGACGGCCCCGGCGTTTTCCGCGCATAAAACGTCGTCTATTCCGAACATCGATTTCAGCTCCATGGCCGACCAGTGGGAAAGCGGATTTCCCCATGTGTTCGGACACGTGCGAGCCCATGCGAAAAATTTTTCCGCCTCGCTTGCGTCGCCCGAAATTTCGCGTTCGGGAACTCCGTTGATTCTCATTGCCCTGTGTTTGTAGGGGTCGGACAACACGAGCAGCCTTGCGATGGAATCGCACGCCGCGTCTTCGGCAATCGACTTCGGGTCGAGATGGTTGTGGTAGTCGACAATCGGAAGGGGCTTGGAGACTTTCCAAAAAAGCTCCCGCGCCGTATCGTTTGTAAGCAAAAAATTTTCGTTTAAAAATTTCATCGTTTTAATTGGCCGACGGCTTTTGCCGCCTTTGATTTTCTGTAAACAAAATATATGGCCGCCGCCGCGCCTATGCACAGCAGTCCCGCCAAAACCCCGTACTGTCCGCCCCTCTGCGCAATCGAAGGCGCGCTCATGCCGGAAGTATTCCCGTTTCAATCTGTTCTTTTTCCGAGAACCATTTGCGGCTAAGTCTTCCCCGTCCCGCGGTCTGTTCCGCGGC
>JABLTK010017210.1_pt1 | contig 19945 bp, 10 predicted proteins | sample 7160131 | NCBI WGS metagenome assembly JABLTK01 (sample SAMN14651221, study PRJNA627086) | human gut metagenome | isolation source: feces | host: Homo sapiens
ACCATATCAGGTACAATTCATTAGTTATTGTAAGATTAGCACTGTTGCATGTTATTGTTGTACTAACCTTGTTGCTTGCTGCGGAGGCCGGAGACCTCCGCTACTGTGTTGCCTTGTGTTTTTCTTTGTATTTCCGGTTATGGGCGCGTGCTTAGCACAAATTAAAGGCTTTACGTTAGGTTGTCGAGAACATGGTTCTCGTAAGACCTAATGTAAAGCCTTTTGTTTAAACCCGATAGGGTTTGCGCCCATAAACGGATTGTGGAGGAAGGTTTTTGTCAAAGCCCTGCCTAAAATGCGAAAAACATACAGAGGGCTTCGCGGATCTTTATTATTTTATAACAATCTTCTTTCCGCTGTGGATGTATACGCCCGGTTGGGTGGGGCGAGTGGGGTATTGGTGGCCCTGCAGGTCATACCAGTATTTTGAACGTGGGGTGTCGGCGGTGACGGTGGTTATTGCGGTGGGCATTTGGGAGGTCACGTCGTTCACGTAATAGTGGCTTTGGCCGTCCTTCTTGGCGGAGATTTCGAGGTATGCGTCCTTGTTGAGGTCGTATACGTTGACGGTCTGAGGAGAGCCGCTGGCTGTGCTGAAGACGAAGGAGAGCATGCGGTCGCGCTTGTCTATGCGGTATGTGCGGCTATACCATTTGCGGCCTTCCACGGTCTTCGTTGTGGTGACGGCATCGCCTGGCCACTTGCCGGTGGACGTGAAGTTGTCGCCGTACATGTCGTCCCATGTCCAGAAGTTCACCCTGCTCCATCCTACGTTGTCCACGTTTACGTTTACGGTGATGTCGTACGGCGTGAACGTGTCAGAGAGGCCCACCTTGTATGTACGCGTTGTGACTGCTGAGACTGCGGAGCCGACAAGCAGACCTACTTTCAGCGTGGTGGTGCCGGCAGGGATGTCTATGAGCGTTCCGCTTGCAGCCTTGTAGCTCTGTGCGGTTGGCGTGGAGCCGTCTGTGGTGTATACCAGCTGTGCGCCCTGCTTGTCGCTGACGGCTGTGAGGCGAGCCTTCTGGGCGTTGTCATAGCTGCCAGAGGGCAAGTCCACCCATGCCACGTTGCTGTTGTTGCTGAGGAGATAGCGATATTTGTTGCCACGCAGTATTTCGGTGTAACCCGACGGCGTCTGGTAAGCGTCGGCGTTAGCTCCCATCACGGCGTAGAGCGTGCCGTGTGAACCCTCTGTCTTGAGGACGTTGCATTTCGAGCCGACGTACTCGTTGAAGGTGGTGTTGCTGGTGTTGGTGATGCCAGCGATGTGGCGGGCGTTGATCATCATCTTGATGTCGGTGGGGTAAGCCTGCCAATGCTTATAGAAGACGCATGGCGTGCCGCATGAAGCCAAGATGTAGGCGTTGGCGGCAAGCGTGTCCTTGCGGATGGGGTCCTGCTGTTCTGAGCTTGAGCGATATTCCGTGTCGTGGTTTTCCACGAAGCTGACGGCGTACTGGCGGTATGCGGCATCGCTGACGAGACCGTCCTTTGCCTTGTTGCTCCAGTTGGATGAGATAAGGTCGCGCACGGCGTAACGCACGGGAAAGTCGAAGGCAGCCGATGTGGGCTCGCCGTTCACCTTCGTGGCGTTTATCCATGTCTTGACGGTGGTGGCGTTGCCGTCCCAATACTCGCCTACGGAGAAGCGGGGCTTGAGGGCAGTGTTGTAAATGCCGGTGAACTTGCCGGCGTAACCCTTCACCATGTCGTAACGGAATCCGGCGTAACCGAAGTCGTTAAGGAGCATGTCGAGATATGCTTTCACAACATTCTGCACGTTAGAGCTGTTGTGGTCAAGGTCGCGCATGCCGTCCCAGTCGTCGCCCGTATCTTTATTGCTGCTGAGGCTAACCTTTGGTGTCTGTTTGTTAGCCCATGTCAAAGTTCCTCCCTTGTCATCATCACTGCAGATGTCGGTAGAATTCATCTTGTAGGTTAAGCCCCTATATGTCTCTACGGGGAAGTCGGTCCAACTTGTCAGTGTATTGCGATGGTTGATAACTACGTCGGCAATGGTGCCGATGCCCTTGCTCTTGAAGGTGCTGATCATGGAGCGCAGTTCGGCTTCGTTGCCGAAAGAGCTGTTGTAATTGCTGAACCAATAGAGGTCGTCATATCCCATTGATCGTCCGCTGCCACAGTTGGCGCTCTGCGGAACCCATACCAAGCTGAAGTAAGGGGCGAGGTCGTCTGCCTGAGCCTCAAGGTTCTGCCACTTCGACGCGCGGAATGAGTCCCAATAGAACCCTTGGAGCATCACGCCTTCGTAATTGGCGGGCCATCCTTGTGCGGACATGCTTGCGGCTCCCATGAGGGCTGCTGCTGTCAATAAAATCTTCTTCATATTCGGGTTTTAGTTACTTTTTGTTTAAATAATGATTTTCAACTTTACTCATGACTCGCTTTGTTACTAACTACTGTATATATAACTACTTGTTAAGCTACTCACTATTTGCTCACGCAAATACTACATTTTAATTGAATACGTGCAAATTTACGCCAAATACTTATATGTTTGTAGCAGAACGAGGCGTAAACATACAATTCGATTGTGCAAACGTTTGCATGACAGGACATGAAGACATATTTTTTAGACAAGAAGACATTAAACAAATTGAGGAAAAAGCTATTAGTAGCGGAGGTCTCCGGCCTCCGTAGCACCATATCAGGTACAATTCATTAGTTATTGTAAGATTAGCACTGTTGCATGTTATTGTTAAAGCCATGCCTAACTATGCAGCAACAAAAAATGGGCGGGTCTCATTCTCTGAGAACCGCCCATAATATATAAAAGTCTATTATGAATGAAAAGTGTTTACTTCACTGTGCAGAAGATCTTGTCAGAGGTCTTTCTGGTCGGGTAGAGCTTCACGGTGTTGCCTGCTACTGAGAGGTTGTCGCCACCAGCTGTGAGGTTGTCGATGCTTCCACCGAGATTGATGTCCCAACCACCGTTGATGCGGAACTTCCATCCGTCGGCTGTCACGCCAACATTGGTTGCCTCGAAGCAATACTCCTTAGCGTTCCATGTCATGACTGCGTCGCCTTCCCAATTATTGAAACCACCGATGATGCCCATTTTCTCTACCTTAGTGGCTGTGATTTTGCCTTCTGAGAGATTTACGTCCATGTAGTAAACGCCTTCTCCTGCATTCACACCGATGTTGTCACCCTCGTTGGTTGCTGCACCTGAGAATGTGCTTAAGGCGCCAGCGCCGATGGCGTTGTTCCAGTCTCCGGCTTTACGCTGGAACTTGAACTGGAAGCCAGAGCCGTTAGGATCAGCCAGATAAACGTAGCCAGTGTATACGCCCTTTGCCTCGTCCACGAGAGCGAGCTTCTGGTCAGAGCTCTTCCAACCATCAGTGCTACCGATGAAGTAGATGAACGGATCGTAGTTGACTTCCTCGATGGTGTAAGAATAGTCCATCATGTTGATGGTGAGCTTATACTTACCAGCCTTGGCAATCTTACCAGCCTTAGCGTCACCGTTGGTCAGCGTACCAGTCATGCTGTCGTCGCCGTCAACCTTAGGACCTACTACGCCGGCAGCCCAGATGTCGCCAGAGTCGATGTTCTTCTTAGGAATGATCTTCCAGTACTGGTCAGCCTTTGTTGTTTCGAAGCTTACGGTGAAGACCGGATCCTCATAAACGTCCTTGTCGCTGTGGTTGAATGCCTTTGCGGCTTCTTTCGTCCATCCGCCATGTGCTTCTGTTGTGAACATGTCGCCTACGAGGTAATAGCCCTCTTCGATAACCGGAGCCACAGGAATGGCACTAACCTGGAATGTAGCAGATGTTGCCATCTTAACCTTAACGGCTGTCGCTCCATTGCTTACCCATGCGTCGAGTGTTGCGTCGATGTCGCGCCTAGTGGGGCGCTTGCCATACTTCTCGACGATATAGTTAGCCAAGTCTGCTGTTGCCATGTTGCCATCGGCGTCAATGTCGAACGACTGGCCGTCGAAGTTGATCTTATAGGTAGGTGTGTAGGCAGCGTTAGAAGATTTGGGGGCTTTGATGCTTGCCACCTTTACTGTCTCTGTATTGACGTCAGCCAGATTGATGACGCCTACGGGAGTTACGCTACCGTCGCCGAATGCCACGGCTTCCTCCTCAGGATTGGTCTGCGGATGTGCCCAGTCTGTGAAGTCCTCGGTGCAAGACACCATAGATATCAGCAGGGTCATTCCCAATAATATTTTCTTAATCATAATTGTCTTTGCTTAAAGTGATTTACAATTTAACGATGCTGAACGAACCTGTGATGTCGTTGAATGAGATGACGTACTTGCCTTCTGCCAAGCCGATGTTCTTGCCACCTGCATCACACTTTCCGTACATGTTGATAGCGCCATCTGCTGCACCATAGCCCCAGCTGGTATCCCAAGAACCTGCAATCTTGAACTTGAACTGTGCAGTCGTGCCGGCAGCAACATCCATTACGTAGTACCAAGCGTGGTTCTCAACGCCCTCAGTGTTGTAAGGAAGCATTGGAGTGTCTACCCAATCATTGAATGAACCACTAATCTGAATAGTACCATAGTTGGTTACATTACCCTCGTACTTCTCCATCTTGGCTGTATTGTCAGCAGTGTTGATTGTAATGGTGTAGTAACCGGCTTCAGAAGCAACGATATGACCACCGTCAGCACCGCCATTACGATTTTCTATTGTGCCTTTTTTAGCGCTGATTTCGTTATTGAGTATGGCGTTCATACTGTAATCCCAGTTGAAGTCTGAAGGCAGAATCTTGAAGCCAGCTCCGTCGCACTCGGCCTTGTCGTTGTAATCGCCGGTAAGGAAGTAGTTGGTGTATTCAATCTCACCAGCACCAGTCTTCTTGTCGTAAGAGAAGTTAGGCTTAAGGAACATAGGAAGTGCGTCTACTCCAATGTCCTTGTTGTTTCCCCACTTAGCACCGAACATGTTACCTACAAGATACCACATAGTTGGAACAGCATCCTTCAGTTCAATATAGTAAGGCTTTACGTTGAGCTTTACTGAGTTTGAAGCTACAGGGTTAAGACGGCTTGTTCCCTCCTGTACGAAAGCGTTCACGCGGACGTAAACCTCCTGAGTGGCAGGAACATTGCCTTCTGTCCATTTAAGGATCTTCACCAATGCCTTGTCGATTTCCTCGGCAGAGGCTGAGATGTTACATTTCTGTGTGGTGTTGCTAAGAGCTGCGTAGTCGGGCACCTTTTCGCCACTTTCGTCTGCCGCAGCTTCATCAGTAGAAACTGTGAAGGTGTTGGTAGGAGAAACCTGCACCTCGTAAGTGGCGTTGATCGGAGCATTGTCTGCCGTATACTTAGGCTGTGACCATGTAAGACCAAGTCCTGTGGAGTGCTCCAAGTCAATAGTGGAATTGGCATATTCTGGAGTGTTCAACGTAAACTCAGTAGGCTGTATAAGCGTAGGGTTAGAGTCGTTGTCATCCGAACATGATGCGAATAAGCTGATGATGCCGAAAAGCAGAGCACCCATCATATATTTATTCTTCATATTGCGTTTACTTTTATAGTTCTATTTTTACTTTTATACTTTAGTTCTTAACCTCATTATATCCGTCGATCTGTGTCAGGTTCTTGTTAGAACTAATCTCTGAAGATGGGATAGGATATACGTTATTGGTCTTAGCGAATGTTGTACCATTAGTGCTACCACCCTTAAGCTCCCATTTGTATGTAGCCTGAGTTCCACCAAACTGATTGAAACGAATCAAGTCGGTACGACGAAGACCTTCGCAATAAAGCTCGCGAGAACGCTCGTCAAGAACATCGTTAAGAGTGTAAGAAGCACGCACGGCAGCATGGGCACGATTGCGGAGAGCGTCGATGTACTTCTTTGCCTTAGCAGAACCCTCACCGTTAAGGTGCATCTCAGCCTCTGCAGCATTGAGGTAAGCCTCTGCTACACGGAAGAGGAAGAAGTCGATGTCTACGTTGTAGCTGTCGTGAGGAGTACCACCATTAGAATAGTTGTTATTCCATTTTGGTGTTGCAATACCCTTGACAAACTTGTCGTTATCTCCGATTTCCAAGGTACGATCGCCGTCACTGTTGCCTTTACCCCAAAGGATAGCACGGTCGTCAACGTTCATATTGCGAATTTCTTTTGACGACTTGTTCACTACTACAGAAGGATCGGTGAAGAACTTCTCTACGAATTGTGGACGAACACGCATTCCTGACCATGAGTTGGCAGTAGTGGCTGCGTCCTTATCTGCAACAGTCTGCATCGTTGCATCCCAAAGAGCAGCTACATAGAACATACAACCTCCATATCCCTGAGTCTTTTCTCCATCTTGCATCAATGGGAGAAGAGCCTCGCAGCTTGCACCATTCGAGCCATTATCGCCCATGAAGAGCAAGTCGTATGGCTTGTAGCCATTAGCCTTTGCCTCTGCAGACATCTTGCTGTCATCGAAGAGTGCATAAGGTGATTCGATAACCTTCTCAGCATATTCGAGAGCCTCTTTCCAGTAAGGATTGTCCTGACCGTCGTTGTTGAGGTATGTACCTGCGTTGAGGTAAAGACGGCTCAAGAGCAACCAGCATGTGCCCTTGTCTATGCGACCATAGTCGGCGTCGCTGTCAGTCTCAGGCTTTGCCTCCAAGAGGTCAGGCTCAGCTGCGAACAATTCGTCCTTCACCCAGTTGAACAGGAATTCACGACCCAACTGCAGAAGCTCTGCGCGAGTGTAAGACTTGCCTGGCTCAAACTTAGAGTTGTAAGAGTGTGCCTGACGTGGAGTCTCAGCCGAAATCTTGTCAATGAATGTCGGATCGCCGAAGAAGTCGAGCATAAGGAAATAGCTGTAAGCGCGAAGCACGCGTACCTCAGCATACTTGGTCTTCTCAGCCTTGGCAGCGTCAAGACTTAAGAAGTGGTTCTCGTAAGAGATGTTCGACATCAGACGATAGTAGAGGTTTTTCAATGTAGCATTACCCGGATCGAACTTATTGTAGGCAACATCTGCGATACCGCCATCCGACCACCAGCAGACTGCTTCGTCGGTAGGTACCTCGTTGAAGTTGAACAGGTTGCGTAGAAGGGTTGACTTACCAGCGTCGTCGATAGTGAAATCGGCATTGCCGTCATTACCTTCCATGATAAGGCCTGCGTAGCACTTGCTGTATAAGCCCGTGATGTTAGGGTTGGGGTCAACATTAGGGTCAATGTTGCCCTTATTCAAATCATCCATGCAAGAGCTCATGCTTGCTGCGAGCAAGAGAGCTGCTGCGGGGGCTATTGTTTTGAATTTATTGAGTTTCATATCGAAATCTGTTTTTTAAAATTGTTAGAAGTTGAGGTTCAGACCGAGCAGGAATGTGCGGCAACGCGGATAGATGCTGTCGTCCTTGCCAGAGTTTACTTCAGGGTCGATACCGCTGTACTTTGTGATAGTGAATACGTTAGAGCATGAAGCGTAGATACGTCCTGAGATGCCCTTGTAGTTACCGGCCTTCAACAGATTGTTGAAGTTATAGCCCAATGTGATGTTGTCGCACTTCAGGAAGCTACCGTTCTGTACAAAGTAGTCGGTAAGAGGATAGTTGTAAGAAGTCCAGCCTAAAGCTGCTATATCCTTTGTAGTGTTCTTGTAATATCCCTTAGCGCTGCAAATCTCTTTAGTGTTTATCGCGCGTTCTTCGTATCCATTGTAGAGATAATTGCCTAAGCTTGCACGGAAGTTGCTACCGAGATCCCAGTTCTTGTACGAAACCTTGAAGCTGAAACCACCTGTCCAAGGAGCTACGATATTCTTATAGAAGTATCTATCGTTCTCGTCGATTGTTCCATCGCCATTGCGGTCTACATAGCAGCCCATGATAGGACGACCGTTCTGGTCGTATACCTGCTGGTATACCAAGAATGAGTTGGCTGGCTTTCCTACCTTATGATAGGTGATAGCCTGGTCCTGACCTACCCTCATTCCTGCCTCAATCATATCGCGGCCGCCTGCAAGCTCTGTAATCTCGTTCTTGTTGTAGGCAGCGTTAACGCTAAGTTCTACGAACCAATCCTTTGTCTGGATAGGACGACCTGTGATAGCAACCTCAAAACCCTTGTTCTCCAATGTTCCTGCATTCATAAGGAGGGCATTGTCGAAGTTCTGACCTGCAGAGATGGTTGTGGTGCTGAGAAGGTCAGTGGTCTTGCGGTAGTATGCATCGAGGTTAATAGTAAGTCTCTGGTCGAACATACCATAGTCAAGACCGACGTTCCATGTGGTAGTGGTCTCCCAAGTCAGATCGTCATTGTAAGCCAACGGGCGATAAAGCACACCTGTGTTGTCACCGCCACCGATAGGATAGAGGTGGTGATTGCTGGTGCTCTTCTTGTAAGTAGCTGTGTAGTATTCCTTACCAGTGTCCTGCTGACCTGTCTTACCCCAGCCAAGGCGGAGCTTCAAGTCGCTGACAGCTTTTACGTCTCTCAGGAAGCTCTCCTCCTTAACGCGCCATGCGAAGGCTGCTGATGGGAAGAAGCCCCAACGGTGTCCGTCAGCGAAGCGGCTTGAACCGTCGTAACGGGCTGTGAATGTGAGGAGATAACGGTCAAGCAAAGAGTAGTTGGCACGACCATACCAGCTGACGAGGTAAGTCTGTCCCTTCCAGTTGCTTGTGTCGTAAGACTTGACGGTTCCTGCGAGAGCCTCGCCCTTGTCGTTCTTACCTTCGAAGGTAGAAGGATACATTGACTTGCTCCACTGGTCGCCCCAATACTTCATGTGGCTATATTCATAACCAGCCATGATGTCGAAGTGGTTGGCCTTGTTGAAGTCCTTGGTGTACTGAGCGTATGCTGTAGCCAGGAGGTTATACTTCTTCTCCTTGTTCTCGCTGTTGCCACCATAATAGAAACCGTATGTAGACTGCGGATTGTTGGTGTTATACTCACCACCGTTGCTGAATTCACCGGCTAAGTTGGCATGCAGGTGAAGGTCTTCGAAGCCATGAATCTTATAGTCAGCCTCTATGTTGCCCAAGAGAACGTGTGCACTCTTGTAGAAGTCGTAGTTCTCTACCTTTTCTACTGGGTTTGTAGGAGCGTCATCATTGCGATTGTATGGGAATGTTGGGTCGTATGATGTAGTAGGTAGTGCCCACTGCCAAAAACCTCCCCAGTTCTTGAATTTCTCGTCGTTGCTCTTTACAGGGCGAGTAGGATCCATGTTGATAGCTGCGCCTACAGCATCCGCTCCACCAGGAACAGTCTTTGAGTAAGAATACTTACCGTTGATGTTGAGGTTGAGGTGCTTGTCGAACAGAGAAGGATTGATGTTGAAGCCTGCGGTAACACGCTTATAGTCTGAACCCTTCAAGATACCTTCCTGACCAGTGTAGCCCACGCTGACGCGGTAAGGCATTGACCATGACTGCTTGTTGATGCCACCAGTAAGGCTGACGTTATGCTCATGGCTGATGCCGGCACGATAGATTTCGTCCTGCCAGTCAGTATCGAATGTGCCTGCAGCATAGTCAGGTGTGCCGTCTTCCTTGAACTTCTTCCATCCCAAGCCTTGGTATGCAGAAGAGTCTTCGCCGTAATAGTTCTTGATGAAGTCGACGTATTCAGAAGCCTTCATCACGTCCAACTTCTTGGCAATGGTGCTTACAGAAATCGTACCATTGTAAGAAACCTGCGGCTTCTGACCGCTGCGGCCCTTCTTTGTGGTGATGATGATGACACCGTTGGAACCACGCGAACCGTAGATGGCAGTAGCCGAAGCGTCCTTCAGTACGGTGAAGCTCTCGATATCGTTAGGATTGACAAGAGAGAGAGGGTTGTTCACACCCTTAGTGTCATAGTTATCCATCGGCATGCCGTCGATAACAATAAGCGGGTTGTTGCTGGCTGTCAAAGAAGCACCGCCACGAATACGGATTTGTGCACCGTCACCAGGAGCACCAGATGCAGAGTTGACGTTCACACCGGCAATCTTACCCTGGATCATGTCCTGGGCAGAAGTGATGATACCATGATTCTTCTCATCCGGCTTGAGGGCAGTGACCGAACCTGTAAGGTCGTTCTTCTTAGCCACACCATAACCGATGACCACCACTTCATTAAGATTCTGAGAGTCGTCCTTTAAGGTAACGCTCATGTTGCTCGAAGCCTTTACGGTCTGCGGAGTCATACCCAAGAAAGTGAATGTAAGCTCTGTTCCGGGGGCTGTGTCTACTGAGAAGTTACCATCAATGTCGGTAACGCCGAGGGCTTTACCCTTAACTGTAATGGTAGCACCCATGACGGGCTCGCCAGAAGCATCTGTTACATGTCCCTTAACGACGATATTGTTCTGTGCAAAGGAACTTGTAGCAAGGAGAAGACCGCCGGCAAGTGCCATGGTCCTCAGAGGCAATTTGATTTTCAACTGCTTCATGTTTTGCTGTTTTTAGTTATTGTTATATGTTATAAGTGAAATTCAGTAGTTTAAGGGCTCATTTCATTCTGCTTGCAAAATTAGAATTTATAAACATACGTTGTTTCTTTTTTTGTGCAAAACCGTCATATTTTAAGTGCAATCGTTTGCACTCTGTTTTGATATTTTGTCCGAAGAAAAGCGTTACGCATTCGGGAATAATGACTAATTTTGCGGCATAACTGAAAACCATGGCAGATAACTTACCTATAACAATGCGAGATATAGCCCGTGATTTGGGCGTCTCCATAGCGACTGTCAGTCGTGCGCTCAACGACAGCCCACGCATCAGCGCGTCCCAGAAAAAGCGCATTCAGGCATACGCGAAAGAACATAACTTTTACCCGAATGTCATTGGAGGAGCGTTGCGTCACAGTCGTAGCCTTCCGATGAAGGTAATAGGCGTTATCGTTCCGGAGTTTGTGCATTATTATTTCGCGTCCGTACTGTCAGGTATAGAGGAAGAAGCACGTGCGCGTGGCTACCGTGTTATGGTGGCTCAGAGCAACGAACGCTATGACAAGGAAGTGGCTATATGCGACGACTTCTTTAAAAATAAGGTGTGCGGCATAATCGTGTCGCAAGCCAAGGACACCAGACGGTACGACCACTTCCAGAAACTGATGGACAATGGTGTGCCACTCGTGTTTTACGACCGCATCTGCACCGGCGTGAACGGTTCGCGAGTGGTGGTGGACGATTATAATGGAGCATATGCAGCAGTCACACACATGATTGATACAGGATGTAAGCGCATTGCCTTCTATGGTTCGCCGATGAACCTGGAAATCTCAAAGAACCGCTATAACGGTTATCATGACGCACTGACCAAGAACGGACTGAAGTTGAACGAAGCCCTTGTCCGAATATGTGACGACCGCGCGCAGGCTGAAGCCATCACTCCCGAAATACTCTCTTTGCCGGACGACGAACGTCCTGACGCTTTCTTCGCCATCAACGACGACACCGCCATCGGCATTCTCTATACTGCCAAGCGCATGGGCTTTAAAGTTCCTGAGGATATAAGCATCTGCGGATTCACCAATGGCAACCGTTCCATGGCTTGCGATCCGATGCTCACCACCGTGGAACAGCGTGGTGTGGCAGTGGGAGAGGAGGCAGCCAACATACTGATAAGTCAGGTGGAAGGCTCGCTGCCGCGTAATGAGGTAGCAATGCGAGTGGTAAGGACACGCCTCGTAGTGAGAGGCACCACACTTTGAGTAAAGGAGTTGTAAGGAGTAAAGCCAAATTCTTTATTGCTATAAAAAGTAAAATAACCAAATAACAATGACCCAAAAACCTAATCTTTCATTCTGGAAACTCTGGAATTTGAGTTTCGGATTCTTTGGCGTACAGATAGCTTACGCCTTGCAAAGCGCCAACATATCGCGCATCTTTGCCACACTGGGAGCAGACCCTCACAACCTTAGCTATTTCTGGATATTGCCCCCGCTGATGGGCATCCTTGTGCAACCTATAGTCGGCACGCTTAGCGACAGAACATGGTGTCGCTTCGGACGCCGCGTCCCATATCTTTTCGTCGGAGCCACGGTGGCTGTGCTCGTGATGTGTCTGTTGCCGAACGCAGGATCGTTCGGAATGGCTGTCAGCACTGCAATGGTCTTCGGTCTTGTATCGCTGATGTTCCTCGACACGAGCATCAACATGGCTATGCAGCCTTTCAAGATGCTTGTCGGCGACATGGTGAACGAGAAGCAGAAGTCGCTCGCTTACTCCATCCAGTCGTTTCTCTGCAATTCTGGTTCGCTTGTAGGCTACGTATTCCCGTTCTTCTTCACGGCTCTCGGCATTGCCAACGAAGCCCCGAAGGGCGTAATACCCGACTCTGTCATCTATTCGTTCTACGTCGGAGCAGCCATACTTATCCTCTGTGTCATTTTCACCACGGTAAAGGTAAAGGAATGGAACCCAGAGGAATATGCTAAGTATAACGAGGCTCAGCCTCAGAACGAGGAGAAAAGTGCAGGCTGGATAACGCTTCTCAAGAATGCACCCTCGATGTTCTGGAAGATAGGACTCGTACAATTCTTCTGCTGGGCAGCCTTTATGTATATGTGGACCTACACAAACGGCACCATTGCCGAAACCGTATGGCACACCACCGACGTGGCTTCCAAGGGCTATCAGGAGGCAGGCAACTGGGTAGGCGTGCTGTTCTTCTGGCAAGCCATCGGCTCTGTGCTGTGGGCTATGGCTCTTCCGAAGTTCAAGAACGAGAAATTTGCTTATGCTCTTAGCCTTGTAATAGGCGGCATAGGCTTCGCCCTTGTTCCGTTCATCGGCGACAAGAACCTGCTCGTAATTCCCTTCTTGCTTATAGGTTGCGCTTGGGCTGCCATGCTTGCCATGCCGTTTGCCTTCGTCACCAATGCCCTTGAGGGCTACAGCCATAAGGGAGCTTACCTCGGACTCTTCAACGGCACCATCTGCATACCTCAGATTGTGGCAGCCTTATGCGGTGGCGAACTGCTTCATCTTGTAGGCTCACACCAGAGCAACATGATGATAGTGGCTGGCGTATTGCTCATTTGCGGTGCCTTCTCGGTGGCAGCCATCCGTAGCAGAAAAGAGGCGTAAAAGGAAAGTAACAGTTTTCATGGTAACAAACCTAAACCCAAATACATAATGACATTACATTTTCATATAGAATACCGTACTGCATTCGGCGAGGAAATCTCGCTCTGCATCGTGGAGAATGACGAGGTGAAGACACATCGCATGACCACCGTTAATGGAGCGGAGTGGTGGTGCGACCTTTCGCAGCGCAAGTCTGACCATAGCCTTACATATTATTATAAGGTGACGGCTGATGGCGCTTACGAGCGAAGCGAATGGCAGACGGTGAAGCATGTGCTCGACTTCACGTGCACCGCAGCAACAGAATATCACGTCTACGACCGCTGGAACGATATGCCGGACGACTCGTATCTCTACAGTAGCGCCTTTACGGACTGCATCAACCATCAGCAGCCGCAGCCTCTTAAGCCCACGTCCTACGACCGTACGCTGCGTCTCATCGTACGTGCACCACAGCTCCGTGAAGACGAACGTCTGGCTGTGGTGGGAGCGCAGAAGACTTTAGGCGAATGGTGTCCGGACAAAGCGCTGCCCATGACGCTCCACAACTACTGCGAATGGGCTGTCGACATCGACGCTTCGCAGCTACAAGGCGAGAGCATAGAGCTGAAGTTCGTGGTGACCAATGCCTCAGGACACGTGATGATGTGGGAGTGTGGCAATAACCGCTGCCTCACTCTGCCCGACATGAAGAAGGGCATGACGGTGATGTACAGCCTTGATCAGGCTTTCTTCGAGATATGGAACCGCAAGTTGGCTGGAACACTTGTCCCTGTATTCTCGCTCCGTACCAAGGAGAGTGCTGGCATAGGCGACTTCGGCGACCTGAAGATGATGATTGATCTGATGGCGAAGACAGGACAGCGCGTGCTGCAGCTGCTTCCCATCAACGACACCACCATCACCCATACATGGACCGACTCTTATCCGTACAGCTGCATCAGCATCTTCGCCATACATCCACAGTATGCCGATCTTCGCGCATTGCCGGAGCTGGAGGATGAGGAAGCACGTCGTGAGGCGGAAGCAGAGCGCAGCCAACTCAACGCTCTGCCACAGATTGACTATGAGAAGGTAAACGCTTTCAAATCAGGATATTTAAGGAAAGTTTTTCAACAGGAAGGTAAGAAGATTATGAAGAGCGCAGAGTTTAAGGCGTTCTTCCAGGAAACACAAAGCTGGCTGGTGCCCTATGCTCAGTATTCATGGCTGAGAGACGAGTATGGTACAGCCGATTTCACACAATGGAAAGACCATAATACATGGAACGAGGATGACCGCGCGATGCTGTCGGATTCTCGCACAAAGGAGTATCAGGAGGTGGCTTTCTATTATTTCGTGCAGTACGTACTGTCTTCGCAGATGAAGGCAGCTCACGAGTATGCCAAGCAGAAGGGCGTAATCCTGAAGGGAGACATCCCCATCGGCGTAAACAGATATAGTTGCGACGTGTGGGTGGAACCCAAATACTTCAATCTTAACGGACAGGCGGGAGCGCCGCCAGACGATTTCTCTGTCAACGGACAGAACTGGGGATTCCCCACATACAACTGGGACGAGATGCTGAAAGACGGCTGTAAGTGGTGGGTGCGCCGCTTCCAGAACATGTCGAAGTTCTTCGATGCTTACCGCATTGACCACGTACTGGGATTCTTCCGCATCTGGGAGATACCCATCGACTGCGTATACGGTCTGACAGGTCAGTTCGTTCCGTCGCAGGCAATGAGTCGTGAGGAGATAATGCATTACGGGCTGAACTTCCAGGAGGAGCGCTTCACCGAGCCTTACATCACCGATTGGGTGCTCGACCGCGTCTTCCATGAGCGTGCAGACGAGGTGCGTAGCGAATACTTGGAGCGCATCGACGGCGAGCGTTATCGCATGAAGCCCGAGGTGAACACGCAGCGCAAGATAGAGGAACACTTTGCCGGCGTGACCCGACAGGAAGACCTTTGGCTGCGCGACGGACTCTATTCGCTTGTGAGCGACGTGCTCTTCGTGCGCGACCGCAACCGTGCAGATATGTTCCATCCGCGCATATCAGCCCAGCTTGACTTCATCTATGAGTCGCTCTACGATGTAGACAAGGAGGCTTTCAATCGTCTTTACAACGACTATTATTATCGTCGCAACAATCAGTTCTGGTATCGTGAGGCTATGAAGAAGCTGCCCAAGCTGGTACAGGCCACACGTATGCTCGTTTGCGCTGAGGACCTTGGCATGGTGCCCGATTGTGTTCCTTGGGTGATGGAAGAGCTGAAGATATTCAGCCTTGAGTTGCAGAGCATGCCAAAGTCGCCCACTACGCGCTTCGGACATCTCAGCCAGAACCCATACCGCTCGGTTTGCACCATATCCAGCCACGACATGCCTACGCTCCGTCAGTGGTGGGACGAGAACTATGAACGTACGCAGGACTACTATAACTCGATGCTTCATCATGAAGGACCGGCTCCGCATCCGCTGCCAGGATGGCTTGCAGAGGACATCATTGCCCGTCATCTCGACTCTCCATCGATGCTCTGCGTGCTGAGTGTTCAGGACTGGCTCGCCATGGACGAGCGTTTGCGTCTGCCTGATGCTGACGCAGAGCGCATCAACATCCCTGCCAATCCGAAGCATTACTGGCGTTACCGCATGCACCTCAACATAGAGGATCTCATGGCTGACGACAAGTTCACGGATGAGATTAGCACGCTCATCAGTCAGGCTGGCAGATAACTCCGTATAGCAGAAAGCAATAAAACACATATAAGACAAACGTCAGAATGAAGAAGACATACATGATACTGTCTGCGCTGCTCCCTATGATGGCGGCAGCCCAGACCGTAAAGTCGCCCAACGGCAACGTGTCGCTCACCTTCTCGCTTACAGACAAGGGACAGCCCACGTACGAAATGACCTATAAGGGCAAGCAGGTGGTAAGCCCCTCTCACCTCGGACTGGAGCTTGCCAAGGACAAGCACGCCTCGAAGGGCATGGAGGAGACCAATCTCATGGACGGTTTCAAGATAAAGAACACGCAGACATCCACCTTCGACGAGACTTGGCGACCCGTGTGGGGCGAGACATCAACCATCCGAAACAACTACAACGAGATGGCTGTCAACCTTCATCAGCCCTCCTCAGACCGCGACATCACCATACGTTTCCGCGTATACGACTATGGTATGGGTCTGCGATATGAGTTTCCGCAGCAGCAAGAGCTCAACTATTTCGTGATAAAGGAGGAGCACACACAGTTTGCTATGACCGGTGACCATACTGCTTACTGGATTCCCGGCGACTACGACACACAGGAGTATGAATATAACATCACTCCGCTTACCGGCATCCGTGAGGTCATTGCAAAGAACCGCGAGACATATAAGAGCAACTCGTCAACTACCGTATTCTCCGACACTGGCGTTCAGACTTCGCTGCAACTCAAGACCAAGGACGGACTCTACATTAATATACATGAGGCTGCCTGCCTGGATTATCCCACGATGCACCTCAATCTGGACGACAAGAACCTCGTGCTGGAGTCGTGGCTTACGCCCGACGCCGTGGGCAGAAAGGGATTCATCCAGACTCCTTTCAACACTCCTTGGCGAACCGTAATGGTGAGCGACGACGCACGCGACATGCTCTCCTGCAAGCTCACTCTTAACCTTAACGAGCCATGCAAGATAGAGGACACCTCATGGATTCATCCCACAAAGTACTGCGGCGTGTGGTGGAACATGATTGTCGGAACAAAGACATGGAGCTACACCAACGACCTGCCGTCGGTTCGTCTCGGCGTTACCGACTACGCTAAGTGCAAGCCCAACGGCACGCACGGTGCCACTAACGAGGAGGTGAAGCGCTACATCGACTTCGCTGCAAAGAACGGTTTGCAGGAAGTGCTGGTGGAAGGATGGAACGAAGGATGGGAAGACTGGTTCGGTCATCAGAAGCTTGACGTCTTCGACTTCGTCACTCCTTACCCCGACTTCGACATTAAGATGCTCAACGACTATGCCCACTCCAAGGGCGTGAAGCTGATGATGCACCACGAGACCTCCTCCGCAGCTCTCAATTACGAACGCCACTTGGAGGATGCTTTCCGTCTGATGAACAAGTATGGCTATGACGCCGTGAAGACCGGCTACGTGGGCGACATCATTCCGCGAGGCGAATACCACTACAGTCAGCTTATGAACAATCACTATCAGCGCGTCGTTGAGACAGCTGCCAAGCACCACATCATGGTGAATGCGCACGAGGCAACACGTCCTACCGGCATCTGCCGCACATGGCCTAACCTCGTTGGCAATGAGAGTGCACGCGGAACAGAGTATGAGGCATTCGGCGGTAACGTGGCTTACCATACCGTGATGTTGCCGTTCACTCGTCTGCAGGGTGGTCCGATGGACTATACGCCCGGCATCTTCGAGACACGTCTCTCTGACTGGAGCCAGAATAAGAGCTTCGTCCATACCACACTCTGCGGACAGCTCTCGCTCTATCTGGTTATGTACAGCCCGCTACAGATGGCTGCAGACCTGCCCGAACACTATGAGAAGTATGACGATGCTTTCCAGTTCATCCGCGACGTGGCTTGTGACTGGGACGACTCGAAGTATCTGGAGGCAGAGCCAGCCAAATACATCACCGTGGCACGCAAGGCTAAGGGAACAGACAACTGGTTCGTGGGTGGCAAGACAGGCGAAGAGGCTCGCACGGCTGTGGTACGCCTCGACTTCCTCGACAAGGGGCGCAAGTATGACTGTGCCATCTATCAGGACGCCAAGGACGCCGACTATGAGCACAACCCGAAGGCTTACCAGATTCTGCACAAGACCGTCAAGAAGGGCGATGTGTTGAAGATAAAGGAGGCACGTGGTGGTGGTTTCGCTGTGTCGCTTATTGCTAAATAACAACAATACGTACGCTACTGACATGAAAAAGAATTATATGTTCTCGGCATTTCTTGCCGCAATGATTACGTTAAACGTAAATGCTCAGGGGCGCTTCGACGAGATGGAATACGGTAAGACAAAGACCGTATTCCGCCTCAATGCTGCTTCCCTCCCGAAAGTGCGCATCTATAAGGCAGGACAGGGTGGCAAACCTGTCAAGACTGTCAAGATGCGTGCCATAGGCGACAACCGCTGGGAGGCTACCGTAAAGGGCGACCTTAGTGGCATGTTCTATACTTTCGATATCGGCAAGGGCGAGTGTCCCGGCACGTTTGCCAAGGCTGTAGGCGTCAACGGCAACCGTGGCGCCATCATCAACATGGCTGACACCGACCCTGTGGGATGGGCTGACGACCGCCGTCCGGCTATTGCGTCGCCTGCCGACCTCGTGATTTACGAGCTTCACATGCGCGACTTCTCCATCAGTCCCACTTCGGGCATGCAGCATCGTGGCAAGTATCTGGCTCTGACAGAGCCTCGCGCCATCGACTATCTGAAGCGTCTCGGCGTCAACGCCATCCATTTCCAGCCGCTGTTCGATTTCGCTTCGGTGGACGAGACGCAGCTCCAGCGCCCGCAATTCAATTGGGGCTACGATCCTAAGAACTATAATGTGCCCGAGGGAAGCTATTCCACCGATCCTTATCGTCCTGAGGTGCGCATCCGTGAGTTCAAGGAAATGGTACAGGCGCTCCACAAGGCTGGCATCCGTGTCATCTTCGACGCCGTATATAACCATACGTTCGACATTGACGGAAGCAACTTCCAGCGCACTTATCCCGACTATTACTATCGCAAGACAGCCGACGGACGTTATTCCGACGGTTCGGGTTGCGGCAACGAGACGGCTTCAGAACGTCCGCTGATGCGCGAGTTTATGATAGAGAGCGTCAAGTACTGGATAAACGAATTCCACATTGACGGATTCCGCTTCGACCTTATGGGCATCCATGACATAGAGACGATGAACCAGATACGCGCCGCCGTGGACGAGATCGACCCCTCGATATATATATATGGTGAGGGTTGGAGCGCCGGAACGTGTGCCTATCCGCAGGACCAGCTTGCCATAAAAGCCAACACACCCCGTCTGAACGGCATCGGAGCTTTCAGCGATGACATGCGTGACGCGCTTCGCGGACCGTTCTCCGACGACACGAAGGGCGCTTTCCTTGCCGGAATAAAGGGTGAGGAGGAGAGCTTGAAGTTCGGCATCGTGGGTGGCATCGCCCACAATCAGGTGGATATGACACGCGTCAACTACGACCGTAAGCCGTGGACCAACAATCCTACACAGCAGATCAGCTACGTTAGCTGCCACGACGACATGTGCCTTGTGGATCGTCTCAAGGCGAGCATTCCCGGTCTGAAGGACGCGTCGAGGTCAGAAGCCGATCGTATGGCAGAGCTTATCCGCCTCGACCTGCTGGCTCAGACAGCCATCTTCACGTCGCAGGGAGTGCCATTTATGCTTGCTGGCGAGGAGATGCTCCGCGACAAGAAGGGCGTGCATAACAGCTTTTCGTCGCCCGACAGCATCAACGAGTTCCACTGGGACAACCTCAAGCAGTATCCCCAGGTGTTCGAGTATTATCGAGGCTTGATAAGTCTTCGCAAGAATCATCCCGCTTTCCGCCTCGCCAATGCCGACGCAGTAAGGAATCATCTGGAGTTTATAGCCACCGACGACTGTCTTGTGGCGTTCCGTCTGAAGAATCTCGAGGGCATCGACTCATGGAAGGACATCATCGTCATTCTAAACGCCAACAAGGAAGCCAAGCTGGTCAACGTACCCGAAGGCGAATACACGGTGGCTTGCTGCAACGGCGTCATCAATGAGGAAGGCATCGGTATGCCGTTCGAAGGCAAGGAAGTGCTGGCAGACGAGCAGTCGGCACTGATACTCTACAGAAAGTAAGAACCATAATATAAAAAAGATAATGAAGAAAAAA
>JABLTK010119230.1_pt1 | contig 19942 bp, 23 predicted proteins | sample 7160131 | NCBI WGS metagenome assembly JABLTK01 (sample SAMN14651221, study PRJNA627086) | human gut metagenome | isolation source: feces | host: Homo sapiens
ATACAACTAAGTACTCTTCATTGAAAATCAAAATCTGTTCGTTCACCACTCTGTTCAATCACCAAATGACCAGTCACTTATTCTAATATCACCAACAAACAAGGAAAACATTATACTGCTTATTCGCATATGCAGTTTCTGACATGAACGCTGCCCGAATAATGTGTTTGTTGAAACGCCTTCCAATCAATGCTACAACAGCTCCAGCAGCCTGCTGAATACTTGGGTACTCCACAATAACATTACCAACACCAGGATCTTCACCTCTTGGGATCACCACTGACAAAACCTGTCCAAATCGTGAACACTCTGTTTCGATATCACTCTTAATATCCAAATAGTCTTCAACATTCTATTGTTTACTCTTTCCATCTTCTCTTACCTCTAAATCATCTCTTGTCACCATATTCTTCAAAACCAGAATTCGAGATGGAGGTGACTTCTGAATTTGACCTCCTGTACTCAATCCAGCCTGTTTCAATAACTTAGCTGCAGCATCACGAGCCTTATTACTCTCTGCAATAAATGGAGTTTTCAAATCTGGAAGATCTAGGGTTGCTTGAACAGCAATAGCTGGATCTAACTCAACAGCCTGATCGCCTGCCAAAACCATCGTAGGACCCTGCTTCACAGCTGCTGGACGTACTACCAGTGACTGATCACACACTTTTATTCCATTCATCTTCTCACACACCACAGGTACCAAATCTGCATTCTTGTATACAACATAACCAAATCCCTTAGATTCATGGGTCTCCGGATCACGCGTTATAGTCAGGGATTTCACGGGTCCGAAGGGGCTGAAGAGAAGCATAAGCTGTTCTTCTTCAATTCCCGCGGGAATATCACCAATGAAGATCTTGCAATTCTGGTCACTTCCTGCTGACATCGCTTCTGCAATTGCGCTAGACCCAATCTTTGCCGTGTAGCCAACCTTTTCCATATGAAGACGAGGAGGTCGACCTTGAGGCTGAGGCACATCATCTGGATTGAAGTCCGTCGGACGAACAACACCAATGCTGCTTCCTCTAGAACTCAATCCACACTTTAAATGCAACTCAAAAGGAATTCCATCCATTGCAAGACAGGCAGTTGCCAATTCCGGAGTTTGTAATTCAATAATCGCATAGCCTTGCTCCTTAAACGCAATGAGAGATGTAATGGGAGGTTGAGCAATTTCTTGATCTACACACTTATTAATTGTATCTGTAAGAAAATCCTTCAATTTCTAGAAAGTTAGACAAATGCAAGAAGAACATACAATATCTTGATAGTCTTTTGGGAGATTTGTAACGAACAAACGACGGATAATTTTGGATGTAACAGATGGGTTGGACGTTCCCGGAGCATAGGCCTTCATCATTGCTCCTAGAGTACCTGCATTCGTTAACAACTCTTCAGGAACACCTTCTGGCTTTTGATCAAAGTTGGATTTCTTCGCGCCACGACTACAAAGTGATCCAGTCAACGAAATCAAACTCATTGCTTGGACTTGTTGAACGGCTATATGAGCGTGATCGACGTCGACTACGATGACTTTTCGATGAGTGACTATCACGACTTCTCGATCGATAACGATGACTCCGTGAACTACGATGACGATCTCTTGAACGGGAAGAACTATGTCGAGCCATTATCTATTTTGTTAACTTCCAAGATCAGAAGGTACATAGTCAACCAACTAGAAATTGTGGGACAATATGGAGTATTTACCGATTTCAAATGAAGACCAAATCTGGCATAAATCCGATTTCCAGGAATCGGACAGATTTCTTCTGACAATGACTACGAAGCACTCATTACTTCTTGTATGCTCTCGAAGGAAAGTAAACTCTACTATATTCGCCAATGTATTTGGATTTGTGTCTTAGGAATTGTGGGCATTGTATGTGAATTCGTCCCATCGCATCCCACTCCATTCATTGAAGGTGATTATTCTATTTCTCACTCATGTGGAAATACCATCAGGTGCGTTCCTCCTTTCTTTATGATTATAGTACTGTTTCTGCATTCCTCTATTACTTTGTTGTCATTTTCGTAAGTGTTGGAATGGTCCTCGTTCTCTCAAGTGTTCAAGATTGGAAAAAGGTCGTTTATATCTGTAGATTCTTAGAATAGATGGCATTTCACGCCCTTCTACTCTGTTTGCGAATTATGGCAAACTGTTTTGGATACATCAATGTACTCAAACTCTTTACTGGGCGACCAAGACCCTGTTTCTTTGACATGTGTGGCTATCCTAAGAGTTCTAAAATTCCTTTCCTGTATGGTACTCCTGGTATGCAGGGAGATATTACTAAGTGTACAGCCAATGTGGACCCATAATTAAAATATGACATATAGGTATATGCAATTCACGATGCTATGCGATCTTTTCCTTCGGGTCATGCTTCTATCTCAGGCTCAGCATTCATGATATTTTTAATATTTTCGAAGGTTATTCAGCGGCACTATTTAAAGCAATCGAGACGATTCTCCTCTGTCATCAAAATAGTTCAGTTAGTGCTTTCAATATCTTCTATTGCAATTTCAGCAACACGTATCGTAGTTGTTGTTATGATTTGTCAGTTAGTTTGATTATCGTCATTTTGCATCTGATACTGTTGCTGGCTATCTACTTGGGCTGTATATTACTCTTGCAACAAATAACCAAGTTCAATTGTCGTATCTACTGTCGTTGAAACGACCATCCAATGTTTCCTCAACTTCTTATGATGAGATGATTGAAGATGAAGTTAGGAATTCTGGAGTGATTCGTTTACATATGTTTCAGCCAAAGCGATTTGACCTGACCCAATCGAACCAGAATGACATGAAAGTGATCATTAAATAAAGTCTCTTTATTCTTATCTTGGTTTTTGAGATTCGTGTTCAGGAATATGTTAGTCTCTCTCTTGTTTATTCATTAAGTAACTTGTGTCTTCAATGTTGGTACAGGATTCACTTCCAGTGTCTGTGACAACCTCGTTTACAGTCTACTAACCTTGTGGACTCTTTTTAAGGATCAATCTATTTCCTTTTATTCAGAGCACGGACTGGTATTATAACAAACAAAAATCTCACTAACACCTTTACTGCACTCAAAATACTTCTATAACACAGTTATATCTTGCCATTCACCAATAAGAAAACAAAAACATCCCATTCAAGATGGATGACAGGACAGTTCATTCTTCGAGTTACGAGGACCGCTTTCTCAGAAGGATGCAAGAAACCAGTGATACATAACTCGGTAACAACTACAGACCCAAAACCTACCAATTCAACAAAATAATGGTCTTGCAAAACAAGGACCTTAATTGTATTGGGTCAGTTTTATATCTGAATGACCCCTATTTGTTATAACAAACAATGGAGAGAAGTCACACTTATTTTCTTCTGGAGAAGGACTTGATCTAAAGAATAATACAAAATGGGAAAAAGGACCTTCTGATACAAGATACCTCCAAAGATAATAACCACAACCGTTATGATGATGGCAACCACAATAATAACAACAGTGACGATCACCTGCTTCCAGTCTATGGATCATCCAATAATTTCATCCTCACTTCGGTCAATACACTTGTTCTTTGTACAGTACAATCCACTTACACAATCAGATTGGGTATTGCATTTCTTAAGAAGACTACAGCCATTCAAACAACTGCCTCCACAATCAGAATCCGTCTCATCAGCATCTTGAGTTCCATCATAACATGACCATGGATCCGAATTCGTTTGCGCAAATGTATGAGTAACTTCTGCTTTCGTTACTGTTAGATATTTTCCCTTCATTCCCTGTTTGATGTCATTATCAGCGATCATCTCATTTATCCGTTTTGTAACAAGTTCAAGCATATCTGGAGCTGTTACTACAGTGACCTAAAGTTAACTGAGTCAAAAGGCCGTACATGAACCGAAATGACCTGAGGTTCATTTTCTAGCAACTGTTTTCGGTCTATCAATGAGGAGTAAACAGAAGAACAACTATGTCTCCCAACAAGAGCATTATGAGAAAGAGACTGCAGCGAAGTCTCCAAATAATTCCACAACCGGATCTGAACAAGCGTAGGAGAAATTGAAAGACGATCAGCAATGACTAGAATGATAGGATACAATCAGAAATACTTTCACGAAGAGAGAGTTTCCAAAAGTCTTCCAATTTGGCTTGAGCTTTGAATGTGCCCCACATCTGGATCTTCACATGAATAAGCTGATGTGTGTCATTGGAATGATTCAATTCTTCTTCCAGGATTGTACCACAATTGGATGATGTGTATGGTTCTGTACAAATACACTGTTTCTGCTTACAGTAACCATGATAACTGCAAGGAAGTAACTGGAGGTCAGAGGAAGAGGAAGAGATCCCCCAGCCACTCTCACATATTGTCCCATCACTTTTCTGATCGTAGTCGATTTCAGTTGTTTCTCCACGGGTTGTGAGTGTGAGTAAACACTCATCTGCATCATTATTCATGAGCACTCCATTAGATTCCTTTCCTGCGAAATACACAGTGTACTTTGTTTCAGGTGTCAAATTGGAAAGGATAAATAAATGTGAGGTTGATGCCGATTCTGACTGCAGTTGACCTTGCGACATAATAACCAGAGCGGAAGGACGGATCGAAGTAGCAGATGTAGAATATAATCCCCATAAGAGAACAGGTTTGGTAGTAGTGATGCTAATCGATGCAGTTGTTGTTGAAAGTGATGTCACTCGGGAAGTGATAATGGAGGCTCCAACATAGCTGAACTCCATGATGGGTGGATTAATAAGAGTTGAGCCAGAGGAGGAAGTGATAGTTTTGGATAGGGTGACAGAGAGAAATCCAGGAGATGTGGGAAGAAGAAACACCTTGAACGAAGTGTCAGACTCTTGAAGCAGCTCTTGAACCTGTGCATTCACCGTCTACTTAAGAATCAAGGAATGAAACATACCACACATTGGGAAGAATCAAACTGGGAAACCGATGAAGAGAAGTGAATGCTTACCGTTATAGGAAGATTCACAACGTCATAGTTCTGATCGGACTGCATGGTAGCAGTCAATGTATCTATGATAATAGAGTATACAGATATCAAACCCTGAACTATAAACCGATGAGATCCTCGCATTCTAGGTGAAGCATTGGTAATGCAAAACAGAAGCAGTAGAATTCCGAATTTCATATGAAGAAGATTGATCCAGTTGTAGATTTCTTTCCATAACACCAAATAGATCCCCGGGATTCAAGGGATATAAAAACGAAGTGGAATGGGAGTTTAAACATGGGAGAATCAAATACCACTCAATACAGACTTGATCACAATCATGTCTCCTCGTGTGAAAAAACCCAGTGATAAACGAGAACGAATCTTTCCACTTGTAGAGAATTGAAGAAAGTTGATAATTCCTAGGGAGGACGCACGATTCTGACGTATGATCAAGAAAAGAGTGAATAGCTATTAGAGATGGAGAATTTATCACCGAAGAGGAAATTATGAAGAAATTAAAAGCAAAAGAGAGGAGAAAGCTACTTGGTTTGGATTCAGAGAGTTCTGAAGAGTGTAGGAATAGTACTTGGAATCTATAATGAAGATTGATTGTAATACATATCTGATTAGTAGGGAAGATCCAAGTAAAGTGTATCGTCGAACTATTGTCACTTATAAGAAGCGACATACAATTAGTTTTCTTTCTTAATGGAAGTTGATCATAGAGGAATGTCGAAATAGCTTCATTCTTGGGATGATGAGCAGTTCTCCTTCTATCAAGTGACTGTCTTGTATTTGCAGTAATGGTATAGAAGTGAGGCTCTTGCTTTATGGCTTGTCGATAATTGTGGCTTTTCAATAGGAGTAGAATTGATACATGATGACCATTATAGTCTGTAGTCAATGCTATTCCTACCATAAACCTCTCCAAGATTCCTAAAGATGGATTAACCCTGAATCAAGAGACTCATACTGCAACCTTCATAAATGGTGCAAGACAGTCGACGATTCATGTGCTAACATGCAAACCCTATAATACTCTAGTTAGCTCTCTTTGGTGACATGGGAATGAAAGTTTTTGAAACCTTGAAAATAGTTCAGGGTGACTATGATTGTCATACACTCTTTCATCCATATCCAAAGGCCTATCCTGATTTTGATCATTACTGTTTTTCGATTGAATTCCGCCGGGATTGTGCTGGAGAACGACTACTGTTTTTATTAAATCGAAATTCTGAAGAATTGTGGGAGTCTTTGTTACTTTTGATTGTAGAGACTTTTCAAATGAAACTACTCTCATTCGTCATTTATGCAGTGTGTTTACGAATATGAATGAATACATTCATGGGTTTTCAGAGTCGTTTGTGTTTTGTCCTGAACGATTCTCTCTTACTACAAGTACACTCCATACTCTGCATTTAGATTTGAAGCAGATGTTTGAAGATTATGCTTATTACAAAATCCAATATTTGAAAGCAAAGAAAGGAAAAGCGCTGAATTTGCGAGTAAGCAATGTAATTCGAAAGGAATCTCAGCGGTTTTTGACAAAAGAATATCCGGTAGAAGAGGTCTTGATAGGAATTGGTGATCATAAGTAGTTGAAGTGGATGTACAAATTATCGAAGAAACGATACTTGGAAACGAAAGAAATGATTGAAAAGAAGAAATATTTGTGTCTTGTTCGAGATTTCAGAGTGATTCATTTATAGGCGTTACTTCTTCGCGATGAAAAGATAAAGAAGATAGTTCAGTGGACACGACCTCATGTTTTTCGTAACTGGCTGAAAGAACATAGAGTTGTGGTAGATGTCTATTTCATTGGTTATTTGATTCTTTATTAATAGGAAAGGGATTGTATAATAAATATCTAACAAGAAACAGATGAAACCTAATGAAGCGAACAGATTTCACTTTAAAAACTGGAAATGAATTCAACTATCCACCTAATCCTCATTCGTCTTGATAACTCTTACACTGATCATGGATTAATCAATAACTATCATCCTCAGTCACATTAATGCGTTCAGCCACAATTGTTTGATTCAGTTGAGGTCTCCGATGAAGCAAACCAACACGTTCAATATCATCTAGATCGTAACTAGTGATGAGTCTCTATTTGTATTAGCTACATTGTCGCTCGTCGCCTTTTCGCTTTAATCATCGAAAATAGGAGAACAAAGATAAAAATAGATAAAGATGCAATGATGATGTCAATGAAAATGGTCAAGATTGAAACACGAGAAGACTTGGCTTGGATTGTTGTGATTTCAGTTCGAGCAATATCTAAATCTGATTCATCATTGAATACTTACCTTTTTTCTCTGTAATGATGGCACACTGCACGAAATACCTCTTCAGAGGATTAATTCCTTCGAAAACAATGATTCGATTCAAGTCGGAACTTGTTTGAACAGAATCAATCTCTCTAGCTACAAATCACATATATCACATCAAAATTACATTGACTATCAAATAAAACGCATGTTCCAGCCACCGGAATATTACTAATGAGAGAAAACGAAATGCTTTTGTCTTTTATCACAATATTGTCAATTTCAAACGTTGTCTTCTCAGTATGAATTGGTTTCATGGTATTTAATGGTGAAGGACCAACATCACCAAATGCAGAGGTTCCATAACAATATACATCATATAATGTATCAGGAAACAAATTATTCACGGTAATAATGCCAGAATCTAGGAATGAAACACCAAATCGAAGAGAACCATAAATAAGAGTTGCTTCACGGGAATCACGAATTGAAGAAGGGGTAAATGGTCTTCCATAAACAACCCCTTCACACCACACAGTAGTTGGATGAGAGACATTCACCATAACACGCGCTGAAATAGGTTCTACAGATACCGGAGATATGGATAGCGATACTGTAGTATTATCTTGACGATTAGATAGATCCACAATCATCTCCACGTCTTCTTTCTCATCTTCGTCAGAAAGTTCATCAAACGCTATTGGTTGTCTCGGTTGTGTGTCTTTGGAAGTATCATACGTGTCATGCAAAATGGAAACAGAAGTACTCTGAGAATGACTCTCAAGGTTGTGATTCTGATTCAAAATTTTATCTACAATAGCATCGTTGACCTTTTGAGCAGTTTGAGGACTGCTTCCTGGTCTTTTTGTTACTTCTCCCAACAAGGATTCAATCCATTTTTCTTGGTCTTTGGCTGCCTTTTTTCGTTTCACCATTTGAGGGAGTTCAAGTTTGGTTGTTTCTGATTTCCCTTTTCTTCCCAAAGAACTCTCATCATCTACAAATTACAATACAAAAATGATATAAACGATAGTTCTTGAGGGAAGAAGACCGGGTTCCCTTAGTAAGTACACTCTCCTACCTATTAACCACTGCTTCATAAGGTACTGATCCCTCGGTCCTGTTTTCCAAACTCACTTGAAGTAAGGCTACTAACCCTCACTTTCAGCACCAATTAGTACAGGATAACACCAGAAAGAATGATGCTTTTTTCATCCAAAGAAAGGGTTCACAGATGAAAGAAATCAATATACCAAACTCAGTCTTCAACAAACAGCAAAATTCACTCCCCAAGTTCCAGAAGGATTCCATCCTCCATTTGGTTTCATTCCAGAATCTTGTCGCTGAGGCATCCTGGAAAACTCCATTTCGGCATTATCAATTGACATACCATCTGTAGCCTTTACAATCGTACGAGGAACCGATACAGGTTGAGGTCGAGATTGGAATACAATCTTTACATGAGTGTCTATGAATAAAACTTCCTCTCTCATGCTTACCGTTACTATCCAGAATATATCCCCGAAGTCCTTTATACCGTCCTTCAGTTACCATCACTTGAGTTCCATCTTTCAATAACTCCTTCTTATTACGACTTCCTAATTTCGTTGACGCAAAGTCCACTTGCCCAGGTCGCAAACTTTGCATCTCAACATTCTCTTTTGAGTCATATCGTTTCTTTACTTGGTTATCTGCATCCAACTCCACTTGTCGATTCCGAACCAACACAATTCCATTATTCTCGTTCACAGAAGTACATTTGATAAAGACCAGATTTCTCCACAAACGTTTCACGGTTCCACGTTTCCCCTTATAATCTCCCTCTACAATAAGCACAGCATCTCCTTCTCGCAGTTGGTTTTGTCGGACATCCATGATTACGGCAGTTTTGCTTACCATATTCCGTTTGGATCGAATCTTCTTAATGTCAAATGAACATACTTTGCCTGATTGATCGAGAACTGTTAAGGCAGTAGGAGCCAACTGAATAATGATACCAACTTTCCCAAATGGAATCTACCGTTCATTCTTACTATACAATTGTACCACAACAAGATCATACAGATCAAACCCTTCAACACTTACAACTCCTGTAGACACTTCAGCACTCTCAATCAGATAATTCACAAATACCTTCATTTCTTTATCTCCAAAATCACTAATCACAATCACGTTGCCTTCTCCTTCATCGTCACACATTGCTACTACACCTGTCTCACCAGCATTTACTCCTGCCAATACTCGAACATGTGTACCTGTTGCAAACACCTTCATTAACTCTTCCTCCTTCAATAATAGCAGTTCAGATTCATCTCCCACAGTTACCCGAATCTGAACTTCTCCGTGGGAATCGTCACTTTCTTCAACAACTCCTTCTAAATGCTTTAATTCACCTGAAATCACTCGAATCCGATCACCCTTATAAAACAGTTTGATTCGACGTTTTCCACTTTCTCGACCAACTTCCACTGGCTCCTTCCCTGTATCCTCTGTATCACCTCCTCCAAAAATATCTTCTGGAGCTAGTGTTTTTCGATCTGCAAACATTGCTTTCTCCTCAACAGAAGGTTGAATGTCACGAAGCAGATCAGGAATTGCAAATTCCTTATATAGCATACCATCGCGGAAATACTGCCGATTATACTCAAAGAACATTCCACCTTTCAATCAAACCCATCTCCAACATCTACCTAATTTCGAGTTGTTTCTTCGTTCCACACGACCATCAGGGAATTTAGAAGGATCGAAGAACTTCTGAGTAGGACGAACCTTACTAGCACTGTAACTCCCTCCATTGAATTCACTAAGATCAAGACGAGGAACAAGACGAAGAACCACCTAGAAGGAAGGGAATAAAAGGAATTCCAACTTTCTGATCATTTTCCATCAATCGAACCACTTGAGCGAGATCACCTTTATACAATCCCTTCTTCAATCGAACAAATGCATTCAATTGAAGAGGTCGATTCACATGCTCGACTCGATCCAGAAGCATTGTTCGGTCTTCAATGGGAATCAAATGGAATGCATTGCGATAGGCTGAGAGGAATAACGACATACCATCGACCACGCGTCGGACCATCGTTTCGTCGTAGGACTCAATATATACAATGCTCTCTTCGCCAGTCCAGAATACAGAAAAGATATCCGTTTCGTTACGAGGGAAATTGTTCTCAAGACGACGTCCTTCATATTCCTGATATTTGTAAGTCAGAGAAAGAACAGCCTGCTGTTCAGATCCACGCTAGGATAAAAGAAAGAGAAAAATGATACTCGAACACGAACAGAGTAGATCTTCGGATCATTGATGGTTGGTAAAACACGAGTATTGTTGTATTCTGTTACAGTTGCTTGCTGAACTTCCTGACGATACAGATCAGCGGCTTCCTTTTCATCCCGTGTCTTTTCTTTCTCATGAAGTGGAATTTGAGTAATCTTCTTCTTTGTAATGGGTTTTAGTTTGGATTGCGTATCCTCTCTAACTACTAAGGATCTCAAGAAAATAAATACAGATGAGCTTTCTGCTCCAAACGATTGAGCACCATATCGTAATCATCTCGTCCTTTTCTTGTTAGATGCTTTGCATACTCCAATTCTTTCAATCGTTGCTAAATTATAAGTTGAATCAATTTAAAAAGATACCTCTTCATTAATAAACCCTTCTTCTCCTGAGGTTTCTTCCTCTTCCGAATCTTCCTCTTCGGCGAATTCATCAAACACGGCTTCAGCAGCAAACCTTCTCCTTTTGCTTTTAGTTCCACTTGTACTGGAGCGCTTTGCACTTCGTCGCATAGGCTGATCGCTATCTTCCTCTTCGTCCTCATCCTCATCCTCTTCATCCTCATCCTCCTCGTCTTCTAGTCTATCGTCCTCTTCGTCTAGATTGTCCATATCACGTTCCTCCTCCTCGTCACTCAGATTCTCCTCATCACCTGACAGTGCCTGTTTGGAATGATCCTCTTGATCGGACATGAAATCTCTTTGAATTCGAGAAATGAAAGATGATTACCGCGGTTCTTTGGGGTATTGTGTTGATTGTTGTGCGATACAAATAGTCGTGAACTAAATGTTATTTGTTGGGAATAACTGTTATTTTCCTATATAGAGTTATTGCAAGCGAATCAAGTATAAAAGGCTAGATGAAGGAGAAAGTCGGTATTCGAGTTTTAAAATGTTCTCCTTATTAATTTTGATTATTGCAGTACTTTTTCAGCCAAACTGTGATAATAGATCTTGAATTACATCAGTCCTTGCGACGGTCGAGGAGGAAATATATTTACGATTGGATACTCCAAGTTGATGGGAACGTACAATGCTACAGTTCTTCCCTGTGATGATTATTGTAGTTTTGTAATGATTAGTAACGGATCCATTCCAGTATTCACTCACTCCTTTCATCCAAACCGATAATTCCCATGCCATGGTTTCTGTACGAGTATCTTCTGTATCAAAAATCGCTTGTGTGATAGCTCCTGATGATTCAAAACCTGAAGCTCTCGAATATCCCGAATCTAAGGATACTCGGTATTACATTCGGACGAATCAAGAGTCCAAACTGATTTTCCGAGTGAACTATCTTTCTCAAGAGAAACAGCGTCTATTTTGCAACATTACAGGTCTACTGTACAGTCCTGCTCATGTTGAATTTTATAAGTCTGATTCGTTTTTAGTTGAATGTAAACTCATTTTAATAGGTCATATATGTAGATGAAACTGTGAAACTGGATGAATTACAACATGAAAAGACTTCCTTTTCCTTTTTGTATCAACCAAGTCAAATCAAACTACAATTTTCTCCTCAAAAATACTCTGAGAGTAAATACTTGGTGTTGTGTGAGTCAGGAACATTACCTGGTGCTATCACGGATTGTAATCAAAGTCATCTGTTTTGTTCAATTGGTACTCTTCCTATGAGGGTACATGGGGAAGTATCTTTCTGGTGTGCTATATGATGAATAGAGAAGAGAACAGATTGATGTTCATTGTGGTGCATATCGTAAAGAAACTATGAATTGGATTCTGTTTCATGAAGACTTTATAGCTGGTTAACTCTCTGTCTTTTAGATTGTTTGTTCATTACTTGTATACGATATAGTATCTAGTAATATGAGACAACAAATCAATTATAATCCCTATCTTAACAAACATATCATTGCAAATCACTATAAACATTAGCTGCTGCCGTAATCCAGCCACAACTCACAAAGAAATCATATTGTTGCTGCTTTCTCTCTACATCAATTGTAATCTTCTTGCCCGGATCCTCTCGAGAAACAAACCCATTTCTACATCTCACTCATCATTCCAATCATACTTGCAACATTCTTGAACAATATTTGTCTTGATTGCCAGATAATGACGAGGTACCATATGCATCAACTATTCATCATTCCTTGCACTCATCTCTCTACTCCACACAGTCGCTTCTCTTCTGGTGTTAACAACTCTGCTCCATCCATTCGATTCACATTCAACATTCCTCCACTAGCATTCAAAACTCTCATTCTTCCTCACTTGTCCTCTCTGAAATGATCACGTTGAGCTGGATCTAATTCTGCCAATTCCGCTTCTTCTAACGTACGAACACCATTTCGACGCAATTTCTGCAATTCCATAATTCGCTCTCTCAATCTAGCTTCCTTGATCAGACCCTGCAGCAAATTATCGTATTCTGCTGGAGTCAAGAAACGAGCAAAGGGCTTTAAACGGTTATTAATATCTTGTTCTTCCTATGTGTCAAAATCAGGCTGATTTTTGCACTTTTGACATTTTTCGTTCTTCACTAAGAATGGAACGTAAATCCAGCAGATTCCGCTCAAGTACAAATTGTTTGCGTTTATTGCGTTCTGCCAGTCTCCCTACAAATAAGGATCTTCTTTAGACCTGACGATTAAAAGCCCGAATCAGACACATCTTCAATTCCTTCTCTTTTTCGTCTTCGTCTCCCAGAATCTCAACATCCTTTAGCATCACTTCAGCATCATTGTCATATTCCACATCATAGTCATTTCGAAGAGCGTTGTATCCATTGATATCACTTCCGGGACCTGTGTACCTACAATAAATTTTTTCCACAATACTAACGGAGGAACAGGTTCATCAACTAAATCCCCAGGGAAGGTATCGACTTGCACTTTCGCTGGATCTGGGATTTTGGATTCATTCGATAAGTATGCTTGGGTGTAGTGATGAACACAATGTTGCTCCGATTTTGTACCCACATAATGGCTAATTTCTCTAGAGGTCAAGATCAATTCCATTTCCCACTCCCAATTTCCAAAGCGGAATACCTGCATACCTTCCATCAGGCGCAGTTCCTCCTCAGCTGACCATCCTTCGACATACAGTGTCATCTTTCTACAAATGAAAGAATCAAACTAGATTAACCCTAAATTCTCACAAACTCGATATCCGTGAGTCCAACGATGTTCACCTTTCTCACAACGTTTCATAAGACAGTCACTGCACATGTAAAAGTTTTCACATTCGGCACATTGAAAGCATAACGACTGGGTAATACTCTAGACCTAAAACGACAGAAAATGGGCAACTTTGTTACAGAAGGCACAGTACATGAAAACATTCAATCGGTTCAATGGAAAGTATGGAATCTCTTCAACTACGGGTAATGAAAGGAATCTGAGAGAACTTGGATACGCAGCAGGTTTCTGTACTTCTGTATTGACTCCAGTCGCTGGAGACTCCTCTTCCATTGTATTGGGAACATTATCAATCACAATGGTAGGCAACTCTGGATGTCCACCGATTCTATCAATGAACACGGAAAGTGAGAACTACTCTTCGAGTTCCATCACCCTCAATAAGAAATACTTGAAAACAAACAATGAATGAGCTGTTTCTTTCGGTTATTCCTTCTTATATGCAGGTGTATACTGAATCTATGTAAGCAGTAATCCGATATAATCAAGTCTATTTGCATGCCAGATCCTATTATACCATCTGTATCCTTATCGGTAGCATTACACTTTAATGGGTTATATTCCAAGTAGCAATTCTGTCTTGTGAATCATAGACTGTAGTTTATGTTTTGGCTGTACTATACAAGTACAGCCAAAGAACTTTAGGCTTATTTCTGTTCTGTGGTCCGTAAAAGAATGTGTAAACTCTTCAAGAGAGCATTCTGCATTTTTCCTCCTCAACTAACTAATCGCTCCAAGGCATCAGAAGAAACAACGATGTGTGAAAAAAACTTCTATGGTACCTCTCAGGTCGTTGTTCAGTGGTCTTGGATAATGATGTAGAAGATAACACTACTGTTTCTATAATGCAAACATGAATTAGACGGCACTCGACAAAATAGTCTGAACTTTCGAAAGGAGATCAACGTAATGGGGATCGGAACGGATTTTCATGATTGCAACTCGAAGTTCATCAGTATTCGCAATTACCAATCTTGGTGGTATAGCTGTTGATGTGCTTTCCGATATCTCTTCCACTGAGGGTGGAAAGGGAGGTAACTCATTAAGTGGAGATGGAAGTACTTTAGGGAGATCAAGATCTGTCTGGAAAAATACATTGTAGTTATACTGTTTCAAAAGCGTAACACAGTCACATGCTTCTGTAACAGTATGGAAATTGACAATAAAGAGCTGTTGTACCTATTCCGATCAAAATAGATATGCAATAGAACTGGGGCAACTTGAAGGAATCCGAGCTTCTTGTTAGAGGCACTCAATTCGATGTTCCAGCGTTCTCGTTGCTCATCTAATGAATAGGCTATTAATTCAGATACATAGAATCCGTTTCTACACTAAAAGCCAAGTCGCTGTAATACAATGGTCTTGCTGAGTTCACGGTTATCTGTTTCTGCAAAATACAGAAGCAGATTTTTGCTTTCTGAGTACAAAGCCAGTTGTACTTCCATCTTTAGAGTTTCACATTTTCCGCTTTTTCCACTCCGCGTATACGAAACAGGCCAGATATAGCCGTTGTTCATTCTGGGTTTGCCTAATTTCAAAGGCGAAGATTTGTCAAGTAGACTTTCTATGGCATCTAGTTCTTTTGCAGATCCAAACTCTAGGGTCGCCTTCTTTAATTCTCCAAGGTTTTCCATGGTTGAGGAACTCTCCTATGGTAATTTTGGAATCTTACTGAATTCTCTTTTCAGCGTTCCATGTATTCTAAGAGTACTTAGGCTTGTTATAGTGTTTATTTTCACCTTTGTGTTTGGATCAAGTTTTCCAGTTATCTTCTTTCAGTATCGGGTCATGTTGTCATTTGTTGTGAAATTAGGGTACAATTATTAACAAAGAACAATAAGGGACATTAACGAAACTTTAAAAAGTACAATAGGGGCAAGATAACTAATCATTAATACGAATATAGGACAGTTTGACAGGGTTTTGAATTGAATGGTTCATAATTAGGTCATCACTTTTTACTGTTTGTTTGAACTTAAAATGGACGGAGTGGTTCGCGATGAACAAAGTAAGTACTGTAAAATGATATTTTTGGGTTTCCTTTGCATTACCGTTACTATAGTGGCCTCGCTTTCCCATGTCGATGAAGACGAGCACTTAACGAATGAAGGGGACATGGAAAACTCAAAGAACCACTCACTGGAACAAGAAGCAGATAACCGACTTCTTTCGCAGTCCATGAACGGCCAGAACTTTGGAAGTGCAATTCAGATTCCAGTCATGATCCCAATCACTCCAGGGGGGAGTCGTACTGATTTGATATCAACGCAATTACCAGGGATGGTTTCACAATCCATTCGTGGATCTTTTTATCCACCTCAGATGGTGAATTCTTATGCCTATCAAGGAGGAAATACTCTGGCCTACAATACGGATTTAGCAAATGGGACGGGGTCTTTATCTATTACCCCTTCAGCACCCATCCAGCCAATGACTCAAGTAGAATTTTCTGTTGTTGACTAGTATAGGGAACAACGATTCCAATTCAGGGTTTCAGTACTCAGGATATCCATATCCATCAACTAGAACAAGAAAATGTAGGCCGTTTTCTAGATTCATGAATTGTAGCCCCATATTGTAACAGGATATTATGTGAGCGGTTACTATTTGAAGCCTACAGAAGAGATTTCACTAACGGATGCTCTAATGTCGATTGACGCTGATAATGCTCAGTAAGCGATGTCCATTCAGCCTTATACAGAGTATCCCAGACTTCTGTAATCAAGTTACTTCAAGAAGTGTTTAACGATGCTGAACGTTCGGGGATTATGAAGGACGAAACGATTCTTCACCAGAATCTTCATTTGTTTTTGCAACATCATCAAGACATCTTTGTACGCAATATTATTTTTTCGCAAGATCCGAAAGAGGGGAAGAAGATCATTGATTTCAATACTCTTTCTACTCTCTATTATCAGATTTACAATACTCCAGACACTTCTGTCGAAAAGAATCTCTCAAAGAAGAGACGTATTTCATCAAGAGAATTAACATGGGTTCCTTCGGCTTCCCCAGCTCCTGCTTATGCAGAGTCATTCCCATCGGTGGGTAAATCCTCCCGCAATGCACGTCCAGGAAAGCCAACTGTTCTTACACTGGATGAAGAAGCGATTCTGGCTAATTTCATTTTGCAGTTGGAGGAGAAACAAATTCGACTTCCGCGGGACGATGTACGAAAATTAGTGATGGGCATGTTAGCAACATTGGGTCGTCCACATCCTTTCAAGCAAGATGGACCTCATCGTCACTGGTTCAAGGGTTTCTACAAGCGAAATCCATTGATTCTTCAAACTCGTTCATCATCATCTCCTGTTCCCCGTGAACAATTGAAAGAGAATCAAATCCAACAGTTTTTGGATGAATTGAAGCGATTAGATTATCTCAAAGCTATTCCTTATGCTGCTCATAATCTTCACTTAGCTGTATTGGATGAGAATGGATATCGCTTTAGCATCAACCAAGATTTGAGTGTTACTCCACCTCCCATGACAAATTACATTCAACAAACCATTTCTACTACTGCTATTCCTCCTTCCGTTTCAACTCTTTCTGAACCCACAATCAAAGAAGAGAAATCTCAAAAGCAACAGTGGACCTCAGAACAGCTTGTTTGGGCAGTTGAGCAAGTGAATCACAATCTAATGAGTATGAAGGATGCAGCAGAGCGAACTGGTATTCCTATAGCCACTATTCGCAATCATTGTCGGAATCCTAATATGGGAGCTCGACGAGGACCTCCGACTGTTCTCACTGAACTCGAGGAGTTGGCTCTAGAACGTTTTCTATTGAAATTGGATGATTGTGGCTTTAAGGCAAACAGGGAAGAATTAGCCAAGTTAGTCATGCAGCTAGTGAGTCGAGATAAGCGACAACATCCGTTTAAGGAGGATGGACCTCATCGTCATTGGTTTCAGGTAGTTCTTGTTAGATTTAATAATTACTAGGGGTTCTATCGTCGTCATAAGCTACTCTGTGCACGAAAACGAGCATCAAGCAGCACGCTGTCTCGACAGGAGGCTCCTCCTGAACTAATGAATCGATTCTTTGATGAATTGAGTGAGTTGAAATTGCAACAGGGGGATATTTCAGACCTACGAGGGAAGAAGTCAAAGCGTCATCCAGTATCAAATACCCCTGTTCAAGATGGACAGAACGATATCCCAATGGATACTATCAATACATTGGATCCAACAGGAGTACCTCATCCCCATCAAACTGACATGTTAACAACTCTTCCTGTGAACCAAACACCACTACCTGTAAACTCCGCACCTCTTCCTGAAAATCAAACACCTATCTCTGGGAACCCATCATCTCTTTCTGTGAATCAAGCTCTTATGAATGGTCCGAATTTTGACACAGAGCCATCAACTCAAAAGAAAGGAGGAAGACCAAAATTACCTCTGTTTTCTGTCCGACCTTCTCGTCAAAAAACAAGGGTTGCCAAAGTTATGGAATTTATTCGAAGTTTTGCGCTAAAGAACCATGAGAATGTAGATGACGTATTGTGGACACTTCTTATCCTAAGGGTGAAAGGGAGTGGGAATATGGATATTAGCAATGAATTAACTAAACTGTATAAACATTGGAATGTCTATGTTTCGAATGCTTGTTTTGACTCAGGTCGATCTAATCAAATTTCTGGCCTGATGTCCATAATGCCACCTATGCAACAGAATGTGCCCGTTAGTAATAACCAGACAATTGATGTGGATTTAGGGGGAAATGATCAGTTATATCAAATGCGCATGGCTATGGACAATGCGATGTTAGTTCCGACTGATCAAAGCGAGATTACAGTGTAGGACAACTGTTTGTTGAATTGATTTGAAGAAACAGCATAACCAAGACTAGGTTACTAATAATAGTAGTTGTATATTATTTGTTTACTCAATGCTATAAGTCTACAAGACTGAAAGGTATGGATTATAATAGTATCTGTACAGTATCAACACCAAATCACGTGACAATAGAAAGTGGAAATCTGGAACATAAATAGAAATACACCTATATCCATAATAAATAAAATGCAAAGGAAAAGTACAATTTGTTAAGTATCGTTACTGTACCAATATCCATTCTTCCTCTTTTTGCCACAACCCTAATAGTACAACATTTACACTCTATTTGATCCTTCCCTTAGATCTTCACACTGAGACAGGAAGAAGACTACAACGAAAGGTAACAAAGAAACAATGGAGTTAGATGGCAGAATTCATCAACAAGAAAGATGTATACAATTCAAATACAAAGAATGCAGATAAAAATGGGAATCCTAGGGAAACAATCTGAAAAGGAACAAGGGTAAGAAGAATATGTTTGCCACTATCATTTTCCAACTTATAAAACAGAATGCCTTTTACCAAGATAATACTACTGATACAGGACAATGCAGAAGTAATCAGGGCTCAAAGAACCCACACAAAACAGATAGGGTTAGTAAAAATGGGTTCAAATACGGGATCAAAAAGGCTACACAAAGCCGTATTGCCAACTCATAACATGATAAACCAGAAATGAAAGGTCATTACAAAAGAAGAGTATGGAATCAAAATAGACTTGAATAATTTCAACAGGACTCGATATGACAAATCCACTTTATGAGGTAATATTTCTTTGAAAGGATGAATGGTCATGGAGATAAGGAACCCACGGGAAACGTACCAATATAGTGTAAGAAAAAGAATACCATTTCTGGATAATGATGGAACTAGTATGCTTCTAGAAGAAAGTGATGATACTCATTGTGTATGAGTACAAAAGGAGATAATAAAGGTAGGATAACATGTTGACTATCAAGGGGTTGGTTGCATAATGTTGTGATTATCATTGTCCATGAATAATGAACAAAAAGAATGAATCGTTAATAGATAGAACAACAAGTATTAGAATTACTCTGACTGAACTGTCGAATGACCTGATCAAGAGAATCAGCATCTCAATCATTATCAAGAAGGCAAGCATACTTGAACTATTCAATTCTATCACATTACTGAATAAACTGTGTCCGATCTGAATTCCATTTGAAGTGAGTGATGGGATGTCTAATTCAAATTCAATCATAATAATCACTATCCAATATCACTTTACCTATCCAACAGAAATTGTCGCCATTTCCTTTGAATGTAGATAGAGAAGGGAGATCTCATCAATCAATCATCATCATTCATACTCTTCATTATCAATTCATTCACTTCTTTATTCTTAAGATTACTACATAGAGCTGCATATCCAAGAATGATGGATTGAAGTCGAGTCAGATCTCATTCATCA
>JABLTK010026666.1_pt1 | contig 19930 bp, 29 predicted proteins | sample 7160131 | NCBI WGS metagenome assembly JABLTK01 (sample SAMN14651221, study PRJNA627086) | human gut metagenome | isolation source: feces | host: Homo sapiens
CTCGTCTTCCCCCTCGTGCTCACAACTGCCGTAAGAAGAAGTGCGGACACAGCAGCCAGCTCCGTCCCAAGAAGAAGCTGAAGTAAGTTCTAATTTATTCGAGTGTGTCACGAGAGATTGTTTGTTGAAAGACAATTCATACATTATACATGAATATAACAGAAGTTCTGGGACTCATTGTCGTTCGTTAATAGGTGCTGTTATTAATAGGACTCATACTCCGACGACAATATTATGGTTGCTGCCGGAGACGGGAATATTGATGCAGTGAAGCGTTTTCTGGATTCTGGAGTCAGTCCCAATGCACAGGATTCCTCTGGTTATTCTCCTTTGTTGGTATTGTGGTGGATGTTCATTTTAGACATGCTGCTGCTTCGTACGGGCATATTGACATTTTAGAACTCCTTGTAAACCGTGGAGGAGGTGAAAATGTCTGATGGCTATGAGTTGTAGATGTAATGCTGAAGGATGTTGATGGAGATACTCCTCTTCATGTACTCTTTGTTTAATATGGTTATTATTTAGGTTTGTGAAGATCGTACCTGTGCCGAGTTCTTGTTATCTCATGGTGCTAAATATGACTGCGGAAACAATGAAGGCAAGACAGTTGGAATGTTGGTTCAGATTAAGGATTAGCCAATTTGGTATGCCGTTGAGGAGGACTTTGCGGATATGATTGAGTACTACCTGGGTAAGAAGTTGTTTGAACATATAATTCATAGAGAAGAAAATCCTAACACCACAATTGGTGGAACGCATTCGTTCTGAAGTGATGGAGGATGGCTGGTCGAGTGTTTCTTCAATCAAACAAATGACAGATATTGCACTAGTGATCTACTTCATTCAGATCTGTCTGGCAATGAGATCCAACTCCTTCTGTCCAGCCTTAGTCAGCTTACGGCCTCTACATATCAACGGAGACCACTAGAACTACCCGTTCTTAGCCTCTTCAACCAGACCCATCTTCTCCAGATTGTGAATAGCACTGCGGATGATGGTTCCATTAGCCTACTTCTCAAACCAAATAAACTAGCATACATGATCATGGTAAGAATGACGCACACCATTACGATGCTTTCCACCAAAGTGCTCTCTCAGAGAGTTAATTCCAACACAAGGTCTCATGTACAGGTGACGAGCAATAGCAGCTATGTATGAACACCTCAATAAACTATCTACCACAACGAATGTAGTACCAGTCCTCATCGAGAGGAATGTAGTCACTGAACACACGAGTTCTCATGATATCGTGCATCTTGGGAAGCTCAATCTTTCCAGAACGCTTCAAGAAGTCAGCGTAAGCCTGAATCAGCTTCATAGCTTCCACATCCTTAGCAGTAGTAATGACACTCTTATCGATTCTCTCCATCTATTAACAAATGTTAGAAAGGAATATCAAAGGAATCTAAGTTGGAACTTGCCACTTCTTTTCCTTCCACCACAATTTGTTCCATTTCACAAAATTAGCAATATACATACATTTGGATAACGAACAGGAACTCCAGTGCAATAATTGATGATTACAAAGTAGATTAAGGTTCATACAGACACAATTCCTGTATAAATTCGACATCGAGTATCAAACCGCTTCTTTTGATTATCATGCTCATCCAATCACTGAACATGTTGACTGTTTGAGGCGAAAAAGCATAACATAGTTCAGGTTATCGTCTGTTTTACAGCCCTTTACTATACCAATGGAGAAGGATAAAGTTGTCAACGAGGAAGTGCACCGCATTCGTATTACTCTGGTTTCGACCAACGTGAAGGCCGTGGAGAAGGGTATGATTTTGTGGAGGTGAGAAGTTTATTTTTATAGTTTGTTCGGAAATCAAGCGTCTCGCTCTAAGCAAGAACGTTAAGGTGTCTGGACCTGTGCGTATGCCTACCAAGTTCCTCCGCATCACCACCCGTAAGTCTCCTTGCGGAGAGGGAACCAACACCTGGGAGCATCTGGAGATGAGAATTCACAAGAGAGTGATTGATCTCGTCGCGTAGGAAGCAATTAGGAAATGTTAATGTGTAGTCCTATGGAGGTTGTGAAGAGCATCACTACCATTCAGATTGATGCTTCTGTGCAGGTGGAGGTTGCTATGCACTAACTGATTCGTCTTCATTGAAGCCAATGAGTTTGTTGTAAAAACATGATTCTCACAAACACTGTAACCACTTTACAGCTCTTCGTCATCAATATCCTCATCCTCAGCATCTCCAGCAGCAGCCAATTCCTCTTCCTGAGCTCTCTTCTCGGCCTCCTTCATTTCATCATACATCTTCTTCTCGCCCTCAACCTTCTTGAAGAAGGTTTCCTTAGCAAAGGCCTCAGCTTCTTCAATAGAGTCAGTGACAATGATATCATCAAAAATGCTTCCAGACTTGACTTGCCACAGCTCAAAGCCCACATACTCACAATTCTTGCACACATTGTAAATAGCATCATCCTCCACGAAATCAGGATTGGGAATCATCTTAGGAGTCCACTCACCCTTGTAATCGGGATTATCAATCATCTTAGGAGTCCACTCACCCTTGTACTCAGGGTTAGGAATCATAGGAGCCTCCCACTCACCATCATCCTCGTCATCCCAATCCTCAGGCTTGGTTGCAGAGGGATCAGGAATCTCAGCAGGTTCATCATCCCAATCAGCAGGCTTCTTGTCCTCAGGGTCAGGAATCTGGGCCTCATCAACCCAATCAGCAGGCTTCTTGTCGGTAGGATCAGGAATCGTACGAGGAGCAAGGAAGTTCCATCCCTCCTCCAGCTTTCCGTTGGCCTCCTGCACACCATCAATACGGTACTCAAAGGTGTTATCAGGACGAATGATCAGAGTGTACATGTGAGAGAGGTTATCGATCACAGCTCGGAACTTCTCAGTGGACTCCAAGTTCTGATTCTTGTAGTGGAAAATGATATGGGTCTTCTTGTTAGCTACAAGTCAGTGGAAAACAATGATATTACATGCTCCGCATACATCAGGTCCGAACATGATGGAATACTCAGAGTCACCACCGAAGGAAGCCTGATCCAGTCCAGAAGGAAGCAGTTTAATATATGCACCACCGCAATCGATATCCTGCTCATACTTGGTCGTGAACTGAAGGACAAGAGTCTTTCCCTCATTGTTGAAAACATTGTTCATCTTGGCTGAATAACCATAGAAACGAGCATCCTGAGAAGTCTGAATACCCTTATCCTCGGCGTCAGCATACCACTTGCCAGCAGTCCAAGCCCATTCACCCATCTCCTCAGGTTTCTTCCACTGAGTTGGCTTAACCCAACGGTCTTCATATCCTAACGCTAACCCATCCCTTGAAAATCCAACCCTCCTCAAACTTCTCCTGGAAGTAGATCTCAGCCATAGCAAGGCTCAGAACAGCAATGAATAACGTAGTATACTTCATTCTGCACAAATTAGGGTGATCACGAAAGAATCTAAGGAAGATGATGTTGCATTTCCAGAACCTTCTGAAACTGCAATCCCACGGATCAGACCTATTTATGGATTATTGTAAAAAATAGTACCGATTTTCTATACTTGTCAAACTGTTTCATTCTATTGACAATTTGTCATTTGATGCTAGCAGAAAAGATAGAATCCCCATAGAAGATCTTGAACAAGGGAATCGTCAATAAACTGAAATGACACAAAAGAGCTCACCAACATCACCGGCTTCTACTTTAGAATCTATCGAATCAAATAGGTTGCACAATCAGTAATTGCTGTGATCGCAATAAATGAGTCGAAAGCTTCATCCTTCTCTCGATTTATCAAGTGTGGACTACCGGGAATCCTATCGTTTCACCGATAACCGCTTTGTTCGAGGTAGCAAGGCAATTGAGGTAAGAATTCTTTTATTTGATTATTCTATAGGCTGTATTTGTGATTGAAGGTGTTGAGTCGTAGGGATACAATGATTCCAATTTGCGGTTCATTCGGACACTTGGGTGTGGTGCGTCAGGTATGGTGTCTCTATACCATGATATTTCAAATAATATTGATGTGGCTGTGAAGGTTATAGGTGGAGATCGAGAGTAAGAGGTAGAAAATAATGACAACCGATAAAGCAAATCGGGATCAACTGATCCATGAGGAGGAAAGTATGTCAAGTATCACAGCAACGGAATAGTTGATTTAGTGTCTAACTTTGACGTATAGTATTGTACAAAGGAAGGGGTTTTATTTTGAAGAAGGAAGTGTGTGTATTGTCTTGGAGTACATGGATAGCGGTTCTTTGGACCATGTGGGTTTTAAATGAGTGAATTTATCTCAAGTGGTATTCACGAGAATCTCCAATCCCAGATCGCGTTCTTCGTTGCATTACTTGGCAGTTGGTATGTGCTCTCTCTGAGATCCGTAAAGCTGGAATCACCCATCGCGACATCAAACCTAGTAATATTCTCCTTCATAGTAATGGTAGTGTAAAACTCTCCGATTTTGGAATTAGCAAGAGACAGAGTGAATAAGAGTTCTTTGATTAACAAGTAGGTTCGTGTCGCACGTTTGTTGGAACCCTGCGATACATGAGTCCAGAACGCTTGCTCTCCGAAGATTACACGTTTGTTTTCCTCATATTCTCAATGGATAGATACAAATGCGACTATTGGTCCATGGCATTGGTTATTATGGAGGCGGCTCTAGGGTATTATCCAATTCAAAGTAGTGTTTCACATGTGGATGTGGGTATGAAATGTGGTTATGAGAGATAGTTGGCAACAAGTATTACACAATATGGATTCGATACTTTTTTTCGTACCAGTAAGAGTGTAGACATTAACATGTAGGTCAACTGAATCCTGAATTGGTTGCATTTTTGTCTGACTGGTTGAAAGAAGAACGTTTAAGGATGCTCCCACAACTGAAAATCAAAGATAGGTATCTTCGACTTGATGGAAAGCCTATTAGTGATAGTCATTAATGTAGCTAATGTGTAGCAAAAGAAGTTAGTATGCAAATTGTATCAGATTGGTTGAAAAGCAAAAAGAAATAGAACTTGTTTGTTGAAGACGATTGATTGAATGGAGGGGGTGAAGATCAAATCGTTCTCTATTCTACAGGAGAAACGACGAAAGGAGATGCTTGATCGCAACCGCCAGCGAAGAGATGAAATGATTGCGTTTATGGAGTTTGCTGCATCTAATGTGTAGGAAGAGACGGGAAAAAGTGTTGTTGGCTGTGGATGAAACGCAATCTGTTCGAATGGTAGAAGAAACAAAACGAAAACCAGAAGCACTAAAGGATTTAGAACGTCGAAGGAGATTCAGTTCCACTTTGTGTCTTCCAGAGTGGATGATTGAAATTCCACCAGATTTGAATGCAAATTGGCTTGTTATGCCACGACCAGAAGGCAAACGTTATATTTTGTCATCAAAACGAGGGAAGACAATTCTCCGATCCGTAAATGGATATTCTAAGGTTGTAAAATCAAATCTACCCGGTAGTGTGTATAGATAAAATAACGTTATGATGAATAGACTCAACTATCGAGGAAACTGTGTTTTTGACGTTATTCTGAGTGATAATAGTGTATTCGTAATGGATGTGATCTATTTCAACAATGTGGATTATAGTGAGTCTGAAGCAGAGTCCCGTCTCTTTACAGTAACAAGTCGCGTAGTGTTTCCATGGTTCGTTGATTTCTAGCTCTCTGAAGATAATTACTTCCTTCTCTATCAAGATCGACGGTTCCCTATCATTCCCATTCCATACTCTTCATGTGATGTTCCTTCCTTGTTATCGTTCTATTCTTGGAATGCCAATATTCCTCTCAATGGTCTATTGTTTGTGGAGTATGGATTCTCGTATCGATCAATAGTAGACGTTTCGGTCGAATCGAAGAAGGAAGTACCCCTTTACAGTTACTCTGGAAAGATTCTCATTGTTCTCAGTATTTCATTGATACTGATGCTACTGGAAAAGTGCGTGATATTCAAGAAGTTACTGTACAGTTGATATTGAGAGGTAATAGATAGTTACTTTATAAGGATCACACCTTGGTTTCCATTGAAGGGATCGGTGTGATGGATGTAACACTTCCTGAAATTGATGATGATTCTCTTGTCCATTGTTCTATTCAAGGAGTCTCATATAATACTGCTACCTCGAGTTGGGTGATGGAAGGTGTTCAAGTCCTTGGATATGCTTCTTTTGCTAAAACCCTTCCTGATACGTATTATATTGAGTTGATGATGATACATAGACTGTCCAAGATTGTATTTCAGCATATGGCTCGATATCATCCACTGACTGTAGATCTTATTGTAAATCGTTTAACAAACACATGAATCTTTCTTTTGTTTTGTTGTAGATCTTACTATGTACACATACACGAAGATGAGAACACCAATAGCAAGTAGATAACCCAGAGTTGTCTTGGAAAAGAAGAGTTGCCAGTGACAGATTTGGAGAGAAAGGGAGTCCTTACACGAAGGAAGAAAACTATTGATGCACAAGAGATAAAAGACAGTTATGAGCCAGAACCATCGTAAGGATGTGATGAAAAGACGATAATGGATAATGAAGGATTCACTGTCCCTGATTAAGTTGTCTGGATAGATTCGAGTCTATCTCTCAATAATACTAGCATTCAGTACAAAGTAGGATGGTTGAGATTCAATGGTGATCATCAAGGTGAGAATACCAATGAGAACAAAGCACTAATAATTAGGATGTCACATCCATTCTCGTACAAGAATACAAAAGACAGAAACAGAGTGATTCTCTATGGGTCATTCATCCCATCCAACCAAACCATAAACAAATGGCCAGTCCTTTGCAATCAAAACGATATAAGCAACACTCGCAATGACGGGTAGAGTACTGTATTTGTACAACATGGCAATTGAATACCACAGAAAGCTGGGTTCCTTGTAGTTCATTTCATTTCTATAGTGATTACGGAATTCTCGTTCTCCATGTGGAAAATAGTGACAAGAAAAGTTGCCACTTGTGCTAATCTCGTTTTTCTTTCTCTTGGGGATAGATGTCATCCTATTGGAAGTCGTTGCCACGATACCATTGCACCTATTGCAATTATTGGTGTGTTGACAATAAGATTGTTTTGATGTTGGAATCGAGTAATCTGTAGAACAGAGAGAATCACGAAAACTCGGAACGTCATAAACAGAATGTGGAACGTTTTCTAGACAGGCAAAAGACTACCAAGGAACGTCAAGCTGCAAAGGAGCGTGAGGTAGCAAAAATTATTAAGAAAGCAGAGGAAGTAGGTGTGATTAAGAGAAATGAGTTGTAGGAGGCTCGTGGAGCCATGACTGGAGTGTCACGCAAGCCTGTATCAAAGAAGAATTCCTATGCTGCCTATTTTGACCGCCCTCCTATTCAAATTGCCTATGATACAGTTCGTCCCTATCCTACTCAACCTATTGTTTATAATGGTGTAATTCCTCCTCCACCTCCATTACCGATGTCCATTCAAGTCCCAGGACAATCTACGATGACATCATCCACCTCATCCTATGGAACATTCTACGGAGCACCCTATGGTACACAGTTGACACCAGCTGATGCAGGAACTAGCAATGGACCGGTTATCTATGATGCATCCAAAGGAAACATCCCTCCTCCACCTCCTCTTCCAGAAGATACTCCAGAAGTAACCGATAAAGCTGAAAATTCAGAATCTCCTCAACAAGAAGAAAAGCCAATCAAATACAACTTTGATTATGAATCGACAATGACAGAGGAAGATCTTGTATTTTATCTCTCGCATGGTAATTAATAGTTTGGAAGCTGGAAAACGGTCTCAGTAACAAAGCTTACAGAAGCTGATCTGGAGAAACGAGAGAAACAATATGAACAAGCAGTGATGAAATCGAGCAAAGAGAAGAAAACGAATGAAAAGAAAACAACACAAAAGTCCACTCAATCTGCATCCCACCAGCCAGTTGAAGAAGATGAAGATGAAAAGGATGCTCTTGAGACGTACAATCCTTTCGGTGGTAGTTACAAGTGAGTTTGAGATAAGTGTGTCATCTATAGAGGGGTTAATATATCTAACGAAGAACCTATGTATATTCCTAAATAATGATATTTGTTATGTTGTCATCTTTGTTTCACTTCCACATCTTTGAGTCATGAGAGTTGTTCCTTTTTCCATCAAAGACTCTAGATTCGATAGAATCATGTTTATCTGCACGAACAGATGCTTTCTGTCATTTATAATAAAGATCAGGCAGGAACCAATGAAATGATTTCGACCATTCATTGCCATCCATTTTCTCCACTCTCACATATTCTTTCCCTAGTGGCTTGTTCGAATAATGATTGTGTACTTTGACCATTTCGGATGCTGCGAGCTCGTTTCTGACTCTCTCCCCCACACTGAGACTGATCTCCTGTAGTTTCGTTTAAATCTAGTGTAATTCTGTAGGTACTCAGTTGAGGCTACCATGGTTCCTAAGGAGGACGCTGAGGATCCCGAGCTGGAGAAGATCCTGGATGTTGTTCAGAACCACAAGTAGGATTATTGAACCGGACTGAGTGTGTAGTCTCCTGCAGTACACAGACGAGACTGCTCTGGACAAGAAGACCTTCACTGCTATGATTAAGAAGTATGTGAAGCAGGTGCGCATGCTGCTGAAGGAGACCAATCCTTCAAGAGAGGAGGCCTTCGTCAACGAGATGAACGAATGGGTCAAGAAGATCCTGAAGAACTTCGGTGATTATGACTACTATCATGGAACTGTTGATTACGATGCTCAGGTGAGTCATATTTGGTGAAGAATAATCTCTAGGAAGATAAGATCCGTGAGATGAAGGAGAAGGCCGAGGCTGCTGGAAAGGATGCTTCCGGTCTCAGCCACCTTCAGGAAATGATTGTTGTCTGCGAATATGTCGATGGAGTGAAGCCTACCTTCCACTTCTTCAAGGATGGAATGTACACTGAGAGATATTAAATTCATTCTGATGGTTCTTGTTTTGTTTGTTGGAAGTATTCGTTTGGTCATGTTGGCCTTGAAGCGTTCCTTACTTTCGTTGCCTTCTCGGAGAGTGGTGAAGCAAATTGCAGCAACACGATCCTTGTAGCTTTCGTGGTTCTAGAACGATGCGTAGTGCTTTTGCTGGTAGTGCAGCAGAGTATAATAAACTGGTTGATGAAGAACTTGATGCTATTCAAACTGCATTAGATGGAGTCTCCGATGATTGTGACAATCTCGATTACGACATTGCAGTATGCTTTAATCGATAGTGTTAATGATAAAGAGCGGAGTTTTATCGATTAGTATGGGATCTAAGGGTAATTACGTGATAAACAAGCAAAGTCCAAATATGCAGATTTGGTGGTCCTCTCCGATTAGGTAGAAGTGAATTATGAGAGTTACTTGTAGTGGACCCAAACGATTTGAGTATGATTTCAATACCAAGAAGTGGCTGGAGGTGGAAGAACAGGATGGAGTGAAGAATACTAGAAGAGTTAATGATGATATCAACAGTCTTCTTGCCAAGGAAATGAAATCGTTATTTGGTGTAGATATGCACTTCTGTGTTGTTTGTTGTGTTCTCTCGTTGGTTGCGCCATATGGCGCATTTCTCGGCCTACAAACCTCCTATTCAAAGAAAGATGGACAACCAAATTGACTCCATTGAAGAGATGATGAAACCAACGAAGAAACATCGTGGTATTTTCCTTACATGTTTCTTTTGTATTGTTGTCGTACAGTTGTTGACTGGTTATCAGTTGTACCGAACAGCAGAATCTTATAATGTACGTCTATCTACAATCCTCTTAGCGTTAGTTGTCGGTTGATGGCAAAAGTGGGTGGGTCGTGAGTAGAACTATCTTTTCATTTTCACATTCTAGAGTGTGCTACAGTAGCATTAGGAATGCGTCTCATTTGCCTATGTTTAAGTGTACTTGGTGTACTTCATGTTCGAGTATGTATATCTAGTTTGTTGTAACTGTAGATTACGCCGTGGACTATTGCTTCGACGTGTACTTTTGTTGGCTACATCCTGTGTGTCATCCTTCGTATCTACTTCCTTATCCGATATCCTAAGAATATCTGTGGTCTCACTGGTATTGTTTCATGTCTAGTTTTCTCCATCCTTCTCCTTCTTCAGGAAGTATCACTCAATATCGTTTGTATTCTTCTGTCTCTCTTATTCGCATACCACTCCGTTTGTAGTCGTTCTTGAACTGGATGATAAGTAGATGTCCATTCGGAATCCAAAGTGTCATTAGAGATGCAGGACCCACAAAAAGTATTTGCTGAGAGAATTGTGAAGAGTGTTATTAGCATTATTCCTGGAGTTGGGTTCTTCCAAAAGAAGCTGTGCAAACTTGCAAAGGTAGATTTTACTGTTTGTACCAAACAAGATCAAGTGAGTAAGGGTAACCATCAGCTCCATTTATGCTTCGACTTTCGAGCGACGAAGTCTCTGAATAGAAGATCGGACAGTTAAGGCAGCAGGGGTAGCAACACTCCAAGCACCTCCAGCGAGGACCTTACCGCACTTCTTGCATTCCCAAATACCCACACAAGTTCTCTTCACAGTGTTCTTACCGCAGAATGCGCAAGCATAGCTACACATCACAACATCTATTACAGGTATACGTGCTATGCTGGGAAATCTCAATCTTCTTCACAATCTTTCGGAGAGAAGAACCATATCTCGTTCCGTACTTTCCGCAAATACCAACCTTCTTAGTTCTCTTACCCTAGAGATGGAGTTAGACAAAAGCCATTCTTCATTCGCAAAATTTCACGTTCACTCGATTTGCTTCCATCTTACCATTCTATAATTTGCAAAAAAGAGGTGATGCCCTTAAACAACTGTGAGGAAAGCAAAGGGTTTCCAGAGACATCTCCTTGGTAGGAGAAATGGATTCAAAACACAGGAATGTAATTTTACCCCTCATTATTAAATACCCGAGCGGCGTTTTGCTCATTCTTGATAATCAATCAATATTGGTCACTGAACATGTGTTGTTGCTGTGGCTCCATAACCCCTTTCATTTGATCTTATTTGTGGAAATGGTATGGAAATGGTTCCTTAGTTCAATTGAGTGATGTCTTGATGGTTAAAGAACGTATAGTAATCGATGTGTAGGTTCACGTTCCTAAGACCGAGAACACCTATTGCAAGAAGTGCAATAAGCACACTGAGCACAAGGTTACCCAGTACAAGGCTGGAAAGGCTTCTCTGACTCCTCAGGGTAAGTGTTGATGTGAAGGGAGATTATGAATGTAGGAAAGAGAAGATACGATTCCAAGCAAAAGGGTTTTGGTGGTCAGACCAAGCCTATCTTCCATAAGAAGGTGATACTCTAAGAATGGGTTTATGTATAGGCGAAGCAGACCAAGAAGCTGGTGCTCCGTCTGGAGTGCAAGGAGTGCAAGGCTAAGGCTCAGAGACCTCTGAAGCGCTGCAAGACCCTTGAGATTGGTGAGAAGAAGAATAAGGATGCTCAGCAGTATTAAGGCGTTTCTCATGGTTTCTATGAATAAATCTCTTGAAAGTCTGGTTTGTTTGTTTTGTCACTTGCTACAGTACTTGTAGAATTGAGGTCATTTTTGATTCTGTCTTCGTCAGTGTCTTGTCAATCTTGACAGCTGTCAAACAATGCTTGCTAAATCCTCTGTCAGGGTACACTTTAATATTCTCCGCTCTTTTGCTCGTCTATCTACCCAAGAAAAAGCGGCAAGTTATCGGTTGTTTGACATCTATCGATTCAACCCTGCAAAAGATATTAAGCCTCATATGGAGCGATATGCAGTGGATGTAAGCAAGTATGAATTGATACACATGTCAATGGTAGATGCAATCACATGATTCTTGACGCCTTGATTCAGATCAAGCAAACAATCGATCCAACATTCACATTCCGACGGTATGAATAATAGTTTACTATCATTTGTAGTTCTTGCAGAGAAGGAATCTGTGGATCCTGTTCAATGAATATCAATGGAGAGAATGGACTGGTGTGTATCACACCTATCACCTCAGATCCCCGAAAGTAAGATCTCTGTTGACCTTGAATTGTAGAACAACCACAATTCGTCCTCTCCCTCATATGTTTGTGATTCGTGATCTTGTGATCGACCAAACCAACTCATATGAACAGTATGCATCGATTCGTCCCTGGTTAATGAAAAAGACGAAACAGGATACTGACTATCATCAGGAAAATCTTCAATCTCCCCAGGATCGAGCACTGTTGGATGGATTGTATGAGTGCATTCTATGCAACTGTTGTTCCACCTCATGTCCTTCGTATTGGTGGAACCCTGACAAGTATTTGGGTCCAATGGTTCTTCAACAAGCCTATCGATGGATCATAGATTCAAGAGATGAAATGACTGAAGAGCGAATCCGTGAATTGGATGATACTTACAAGCTGTATCGTTGTCATGCTATTATGAATTGCACGCATACCTGTCCCAAGAATCTCAATCCAGGAGGGAGCATAGCACATATCAAACACCTAGTTCATAAGCTTCATTAGAATGTTTGTTTGAGAGTCATCTCTTCAAACTAACACAGCACGATTGCTTCATAAACAAACACCCATATCGATCAAACGAATAACCAACGACTCCTTTTGGTACGATCACTTTCTTTAATTCCATATCCATACAACAATCTACCACTTTCTCTCCTTCATTGTTCTTTAGAGACCAATCAATGCCCTACTCAATCACTTCATCTCTTATCCATCACCTGTCGACCTTCTGCTTTCAATCGAATGAACAATTCAATAACCTCACGATTTCCTTGCTGAGCTGCAATATGAAGGGGTGTATTACCTTGTTTATCAGGAAGGATTCGCGCTCCTCGACCTAACAATTGGTTGATTCCATCCACCCATCCAATCTGACAACACAAATGAAGAGCAGTACTTCCATTCTCATTCACTCCATTCACATCAGCTCCATGATCACACAGATAATGAACAAGTTCAGTTGATCGTGATGACATGGCAATGATCAACGGTTTGTCTCGAAGCTATGTGGAACACAACAGATTCTTCCTACAACACCAATATCCGAGTTTATATCAAATCCTCCCATCACATATCGTGATACATTCTGAATATCACCAGATTTCAGATATTCTCTCCATTCCCTATGTTTTGGCCCAATAACACACATTACGCTAAATGTCGTCGAAGCGTTTCTTGTCGCTTCATTTCCTCTTCTTGTCGTTTTCGTTCCTTTTCTTTGGCCAAACGAACGCTCCGAGCCAACAAATATGCTACTACATCATTAATCTCCTGTTCTGTTGTATCTAAAGCTCTTATAATGAAAATCTCACTCAAATCTCACTTCACAGTATCAATTAACTGAACAAATGTAACTATCCCTACAAGACAAGCGGAACGAGAAACAACTAGATATGATAAAATTCAACAACAGCAACTTTGGACTCGCTCATAAGCAATTTCAGTTCCATTGTAGAACGCATGATCTGTTACTCCCAAGAGATCTATACAGTCCAAGAACATAAAGTTATGATGAGCTCCATTCTCTACATAGTATCCCTACCGATTAAACATTCTTTCCAACTCTACTTCACCATGACGGAGAAAGATTAATCCTGCCCATTTCTCAGAGGCAGTATCATTTGGATCAAAGATACAATTATTCGGTTGAACATATAATACTTTGACAACCTGCTCTAGATTCTGAACAAGAGATTCCCAACTTTCTTCTGTCATGATCTTCTTTAATGCTGTTAACGTGTTTGCATTGGCAATCCCACGATTTCTACTGCTCAAAGACACTCTTCATATCCAACACATGTGCATATATTTGAGCTCTAAGATTATCAGGAAGAAAGGATAACATATATTCTTCGTGTCTAGCGTGATCATCAGGATTGCCTTCTTCCAGTTTTGCTGCTACCTCCTCTTCAATCTTTTTAACTGACTTCAAAAATGTTGAGGAGAATGCTTTGAAGAGTTTCCTGAACATCACGAGATCTCACTCTCAGTTACGGAGGAAGCGATTCATTTTGCTGATATGTATCCAGACACTTATTGATTGCCACTAACGTGGCTCGTCGACCAAACATGGAAGATATAATGATCGGTACTCAAGACTCTATGAAGTGTTTTTGGTATGTGTGAGAGCTGCTAAGGTGTACTCGATTCACTTTCATTAGTGATGCCATTGTGACCATCGTCTTGGATACTTTGTATCCATGTTGGTTCTATACATGCTCTGTACAATAGCAACGATGCAGGAAGAAGAACCTGACAATCCAGTAGCATGAATACTTTTGGCATTCCAAAAAATCTGTCAGTTATAGGATCTCATGTATTCTGCACAATGTTGGAGGGGAACATATCTAGCTTGCTTAGTTCGTTGCTAAGCAAGGTGTTTGAAGAGAAATGCCTGACAAAAGAGAACCTCCAGTCGGATATCTACAACGGTTGAGTTTGAAATTGACGTATTAGCTCTAGGACACATTCGATATTTCAATTTGGAAGCGAAGAAATCCTTTCTTGATAGTCTTTCAATTCCTGTGGGTGTTGTTCGTGGCGTTGTTGGAACATTGGAAGTCAAATTGTCGGCATCTTCAATCTTTTCAAATGAACCGTTGAAACTGCGAGTTCGTCTTGTCTTTCTCTCTAACGTTAAGGCTGAGGATATTTGCTTGGTTGTCGAACCAATCGATGATTATTCTATCGAGGACTCGATTCGTAACTACTATGTAGAGCATTTCCACGTATTGAACTGTAGAATGCCAAAGCTTCGGAGATTTCAGTTGCTGAGATTCGTCGTCAGCTACAAAAAGCATTAATGGCAAAAGAAGAGGGAGGTGAAGATGAAGGGAGTTATCTCCGGTCCTTTTTAAAGAATATTGTTAAGAACCTGGAAATTACTCTTCGAAATGTAGTTGTTTGCTTCTTTTGATGAACAGATTCACATCCGATATGAAGATCGTTTACCTGATTCACCATATTTCGCTTTCGGAATGATTATTGACTCTCTCTTATTCAACGTAAGAATGGTTCGTGAGTATTCTTTAGACTTTAATCGATTCTCGTCTCGATGCTACTAAGTCTTACAAGCAATTCACTATGAAGAATGCCAAACTCTACTTCAACAATATCACGGAAAGAAATTGGAATTCGTATTCTCTTCGTGAGATGATTGATTTACTGAAACTTCCTGACGAGGGGAATGTTAACCTAATTAACATTCCTGATCTAATTATCTGTATTGCTAATACAAGAAAGAATTATGACTTGTGTGAATGAGAAGAGATGTTCATTAGTAGGAGTGGTCCTGATCAATCAGTGTATATTCAGATTCCTCATATTGAATTGTCTGTGTCACATACCCAATTTCTCTCACTTGTTCAAATCAATTCATTTATCACTCGTACTGGGAATCGTGATAATTACTCGCTTGTGCGACGAGACATTCTTAATGAAGGGGGAGTTTCATCACTGTCTTCATATCCACGGTTATTATGGAAATATGGCATACGCTGTGTTATTCGCAATATTCGTCGATTGAAGTGTACTTACAAGCAGAGTCATCTCCATGAAATGTGGGTAACTGGTCAGACCTATCATCAGTTGTATTTACGTCAACTTCAGGAGAATTGTGAATTGTCTGAGGAGGAAGTAAATCAAGTAAGAGACTGTGAGAATATTCTCCCAACACCTACTATTCTGTTATGGAGATCTCTTGCTGAAGCTGAAATACGTCTTGTTCAACAAGTGAGCAAAATCAACACTATTTATGGAATAGCCTCCTAGTCTTCGGCAACAAATCTGGTCGTTTTTTGGATATACGGAAGAACAGCCAGTTGAGGTTCCATTAGATACGGAAGTCCCTGATCTGCCTGAGGACTATTTAAAGACAATGATTCGAGTCAATGTGAATGAGATCAAGTTTCGATTGATCGCTGACTCGGCTATCTCAACACGATCTTCTCCTTCTTCTCGTCTTCAGGAACGTGTGTTGTGTTGTCTGTTTATCAATACTCTTTCACTCACATTGCGAATTGCATATGATTGGTGGGAAGTGGGTTTAACTGTTTCTCATCTTGCTTTGAAGGATTATACAAGCGAACATCCGAAACTGAAGTATTTATTGAAGGGAAGTGAGGATTTGAGTTATTTCCATTTTTGCAGAATAACCATTAGATGATTCCCGCGGTTATCATGAGAAACAAGATATGATTCAAATTCGATTGAAATATGGTAATTCGTTATTTATTTATGGAAATGTTAATAATATGGACATTATTTGGAATATTCCATCAATAATCAAAATCGCTTCTTTTTTTGACATTCCAGAATCATCAGTTTCTATTACTCCAAAGTCTAAGTATTCATTTATCATTCCCTTTGTTCATAGTCATACTTCTACTACAGAAGTGCCCCAAATCTTCACGATTTTGACATATTTGTATACCATTCATCCTTCTCTGTCTCTCATGAATATTCATTTTTATCTTCCATCAGATGTTTCTGATCTGGATTCCAGTATGATAGTGTTGAACATACCTGAGATTCATTTGCGTGGTAAGAATCAGGACTTATCTCTAAAGGAGTAGATAACAGTGTTCGTGGTGAACTAACTGAAGAAGAGAAGGATCTAATTGTGCTGAATGATTATACAGGTAATCGCATGTCTATCAGCTCACTGAATGAATTCACTGAATCCTTGGATCGTGTTACACTCACTTGTTCTTTATCTCATCTTCATTTGGTAATCTGCGATATGAGTGACTTGTATGATGATCCTCATTACATCGTGTCTCATCAATTGAAAGTTATTCATGATTTTGATATTAAAGTCTTGATTTTTGTCATTCCTAATTTATAGCTTTTATTAGCATTTCCTCTTATCAATGATAATTCTCCAATTGAAGAGATTCATATTACAACGGCTCTTACATTGACTCCTCTCCAATTCTGTGTTGACTTATCAGCTCTTCATCATCTCATTCGTATTCTTGATTGTATCGTATCTCCTCCAACAGTCAGTTATGATCAAGACGTCTATTCCACTATGTATTCTCATGCGTAGATTGTTACTCGACTTAAGGAGCATCCTTCCACTGGCTTCTTCTCTGTGTCCACAGCATTTGGCTCAACTTCTCCAGATACTCCTTCCATTCTCTCTCTCTTTCAGACATATTTGAAGGAAGATTCTGAGTTTCTCCACTCCTCATCACGAGTCTCTCGTTCTAATTCTCTTGCTTCCCACAAATCCGAATTTCAATCTGTGCGATCCGATGATTCCGCTTCCTTCCGTTCGCTCTCTGGTTTTCGGAGTCGAGAAGGGTCATCAGATTTCCAGTCGATGGCTGAAGAATCACAAATACGAGAACGGTCTGGTTCGTTTTCGTCTCTAGCCGAAAGTGCGACATTACGACAACGACGACCGCAACGTATGAATCGTCGCAATAGTGTATTTAGCATCACTTCTGCTACTCACTCCTTGGGACGGCGTGTGGAGCCATCTTTTGTGACAGCATGCGAAGGTCGCGGGGATTCAATGAGTTTGGCAGAAGTAAGTGAAAGCGGAAGTAGTTCTGTTCATCGTATGAATTTGAATGTAAGTGATTTGTTCCTTAATCATCTCCAGTTCCGTGTGTTTGATATGCTTCCAATCGACTTCCCTCTTGTGTCTCTTGCAAATGTGCACCCGTGTTATCTCTCCATTCGGCCTGAGGATGTTACAGTTGATATGAGTGTGATCCTGGAATCAGTTACAATTGTACTAACTAACAACAAGACAGATCGTAGAGGTGTGGCATGTCACTTAACAAATCTGGTAGCTGACACCACTCATACTCTAATGACTCGTTTTGTTGATATTTCATTAGAATCGCTAGTAATTAGTTATTTAAATTCAAGTGATTATTCTACTTCTGAGGCAATTACGGAAGGTCATGCTTTGTTTGCTTCATCATCCCATGGTCCTTTCTTAACTCTTAAGAGCACTTATTATATGCCTCAATCAGTACTTGCTGGCAAGCTCTTGATGCATGTGACATTAGCTCTGTTTGAAGTCAGTTTGGATTCCTATCTTTTCTCATTCCTTCAACTAATTCATTCATTCTTTGAACCCATACAAACTACTCTCAAATTGCTTCATTCGAAGGAAACTCCCTCTGCTTCGGTAATAGCCCTTTCGAATCCACTTCCGTCTTCATCTCAACGAGACTTTGAAGTTCATGCTGACTGTGAGGGATGCGTTGTTAACATGCAATCAAATGATGTTGAGTTGAATCTGTCACTCCACACTGTTCGTTACTGTATGAATACGAAGGAGAAGCATAAACAAGAGTTGCAGATCGGTTCTCTTAAGTTGACTTTGAATAATGCTTGTGTCTTGAAGTTAGGAAATGGGCCTGATTGGCAAGGAGTCGTGGTAAGTGTTTCTTCATCGAATGAGTTGGTGGTGGTTCTTACTGGATTGGAATGTACACTTTGTCCCTTCATTCAGTTGAATCTCATCCAGCAGCTTATTCAAGTGAGTTCTTTTCATAGTCTTGATTATAAGGGTTTTTCTGGAGTAGCAGAAATTGGGAAGAAGTTATGGTTCTCTTCTGAAGTGACTTCTTCCTCAACTGTTGTGACTACTAAGTCTTCATCTCCATTCACTACTCTAACACTGACGTTTGTTAATCCGATGATTCAAATCTCCTTTAATGACCTTCAAGTTGTTTATTCATGTGGTGAACTTACCTCGATACTTCAGATTCAATCGATTGTTCCATGTTTCTCTGTTCATATCCTGGACGCAGCATTTAGTATAAACGACTCCTTTCATAGTCTCAACACTATCACAGACCTCTCTGCTACTTTGGATCTGAACTCTCTTGAAGGTAACCCAGAGGCACGCTCCATAGAATTCGATATACAGTCCATCTCACTCTGTCTTGAACCTGCTTTAATGTTGTCAATTCAGCGAATCTCTGAAGCCTTGATACAATGCCAGTCCCAGTTGTATCAGTCACTTCCACGTTCCCATGAGTCAACTTCTTCATATTCCGTGTTATCTCCTTCCTTCCTTCAATTCGATGTCTCCATTACAAAAGCTTCAGTCTCTCTCTCATCAAATACATCAACTTGTCTTATTCTCTCTCTGTCTAATCTCCAACTCTCTCTGCTCATGTCTGAGATCCTTCAAGGATCCTTCTTTCTTCTCGATGTATCACTCTCTACTCAATCAAGATCACTTCTACGTCGCCAGACTACGGATGTTCCCTTTCTCGTTCTAACATTGGATAATCATTCTCTTTCAGCAGATCTGATAGGAATTCAAATCGAACTTGGATTTGATTTTCCAGAAACATTGGCTACTTTGCTTTCTGATTGGAGTAAGACCATCTCATCATCCAATCAACACTCCTCAAATTCCAATGAATTCATACAACAGTTGGTTTTGCTTCTTCACGAGAAGTACGCTATTGAATTGAATGTTGAAGACATGTCTTTGAGTCTAGTGGATCGTGAACAATCAGTTATCTGCTCAGTCAGTACAAATTCTGTTATAACCTTCTGTGTGAATGACTCTACCATATGTGAATACATGGTTCTCCTCTATGGCCTCACTTGTGTTTTTGATCATTATGTCCAGAATCAGTACTCTCACACTTCCTCTGTCATTGATCTCCCTGTTGCTATTTCACTTCATGTCTCTGGTAATTCTCACCTCTCTATCACAACTTCTGTGGATCAAATTGAAGCCACTCGTATTGCTGATTCTAATCCTACTAATTCTCTTCTCCTCTCTCTCAATACTGCACAATTAGTTCTTGATGTTGTTTCTCATTTCAAATCAGCTCTTCATGTTCTCGAACCTTCCTCTCCACACACTTCTCATTCTTCATCTCTTCTTCAGATTGAATGTGATATTCCCGCGGTTATGTTTCGATTAGAATTGATGCTAAAAATGGTCGTTTATTTGGAACTCCAGAAGAAGTAAGAGATTCAA
>JABLTK010070321.1_pt1 | contig 19916 bp, 15 predicted proteins | sample 7160131 | NCBI WGS metagenome assembly JABLTK01 (sample SAMN14651221, study PRJNA627086) | human gut metagenome | isolation source: feces | host: Homo sapiens
AGCACCCAACGCACCCGTCGATTTGACGAACGTGCGGCGGTTCATGCTTGGCATGTCTTGCATTGCCTCCCCCTTCATTCTTTCCTTTGCGCCTCTGTCGAAACGGCTGCGCTGTCGCGCGCCGCGACACGGCATCTTCCTTGCACGGCCCTTACGCCATGCACAACCCCTGCTTCCTTGGTTCGGGCTCGTCTACCCTCCAAGCGCATTTGGTGATGAAACCTTATCGCCTTGCTTGCCCCGCCGTGTCACATAAAACGTGCGAATTTCGCGTTTAACCAGGTCACAGGCTATCACCCATTACAGTATGTGACAGCCTGCACGCTATTGCGCGCTATACTGTTTATAGGAGCCGATTTCGCAGCAGCATCCGCAAAATCACGCAAGGGAAGAGCGCTTTGACCGCCCGTCGTCCGCCTCTGCGGACGAGTAAACGGCAGCGCCCGACGACGAGGACTTCCGTGGCACGTACATCCTTCTCCAACATAGCCCGCACATTCAAACCGAACACGGCATCGCTTGGATACGCGTTGTTCCTTGCCATCAACGCAGCCGGCGTATGGGGCGGAGTGTTCCCGTTTTTGCCCATGAACTTCCAAACCCCGGAGGTCATGTTCTGGTTCTTCTTGATGCAATCGCTCGTGTTCTCGCTGTGCTACCTTGCCAGCGCCGTCGGAGTGTACTACTTCCCCGGACCTACGCGCCGCTTCATGGTGATGCTCGCAAGCGCGCCATACCTGCTTGGCTGGTGCTGCCTTATCGGAGCCATATACTTGCACGGCGTCGCTCAAGCACTGGTGATCGCCGGCGGCTCGCTTCTAGGCTTGGGGTCGGCCGGCTTCTACATGCTGTGGCAGCGCCTGTTCGCCAGCTTCGACGCGGACCACGGCAACCATGATTTGATCCTTGGCACCGCCTATGGCGCCCTTCTGTATTTCGCGCTGTACGCCATCCCGCAAGCCGTGACCGCATTCCTCATTCCGCTGGTGTTCATGCCGCTGTTCGCGCTCGCCATCGTGCTGAAAAGCCGCCAAATCGACTTGCGGCAACCCATGTTCGAGGACGTTCCGCGCGAGCACCCGCAGGTGTATCGCCGCGTGCTGCGCGATTACTGGCGCAGCGCCTTGTGCGTCGGCGCCATCGCATTCTGCACCGGCGTCATGCGCTCGCTTGCAATTGGCGATCCGCGGGTCGGCAGCCTTGTGAATCTGCTGTCCATGACGGGATGCCTGGTTGCAGGCGTCGGCGTTTTGGTGCTCTGGCAGTTCAAGAATGTCCACATGAACGTGACCAACGCCTACCGCATCGCCTTCCCGTTGCTCATCACCTCGTTTCTCGTGCTTCCGTTTTGCAGCGGAGGCTACGCTCGATGGCAGGCCGCCATCCTGTATGCGGTGTACAGCGTGGCAATCGCTCTCATGATGATCCAGTGCGCGCAAGCATCGCGCGATCGCGGCATCAACCCCGTCTTCATCTACGGCTTCTTCGCTGGCATCGTATACGCGCTGCATGATGTCGGATTCCTTGCCGGTACGTTCGCCGAACAGATACGCGTCATCGGCATGCAACCCAATGCCGTGGTCGCGCTTGTGGCGGTTTATCTGCTCGGTCTCATGTTCTTCATCGGGCAAGGCGGCTTCAAGCGAGCATTGGCCGCAAGCCAGGCGGAGGATATCGAGCTTGTCGCTGGTGCTCCCCTGCAAATCGGCAATATCAACGAACGTCAAACCGACCTTGATGAGGCTGAACCGGAAAGCGAGGCGCTCTCCGCGGCAAGCATTGAATGCGCCAGCACCGGCGTTTGCCCCTTCGGCGCGCAGGGTCCTTCCCTGTTCGAAACGAAACCCATCGTCATCGCGCGTACGGAAAGCGAAGATCGCACGGCAACCGGCGAATCCGCAAGCCCCCTTGGCAGCGGGGCCTCCCCCGCCGACGCCGCAGAACGAAGCCAAGCGCACGACGCCGATGCGCCCAACTATCAGGACCGACTATCGAAGCAGGCGGCGCTGGTTCGGCAGCATTACCGCCTATCCGCACGCGAGACTGAGGTCATGGAGCTTATCGCCCGAGGCAATACCGTGGCGCGCATCGCCGAGCAGCTGGTGGTTTCGGAAAACACCATCCGAACCCACAGCAAGCGCATCTACGCCAAGCTGGATATCCATAAAAAACAAGAGTTGGTCGATTTGCTGGAAACGTTCAATCCAAAAGACCTGGAAGATTAGCCCCGAGCGAACGGTGGCCGCACATTCTGCGCGGCCGCCTTGCCTTAGTTCGTCACATCTCCGCTTTGGTCGAGGCTAATCGCTTCGCCGACGTACGTTGACGGCACGCGGAAGAGCGCCTTGAAGAAGTCCTTAGTGCGCGCGGGAATCTCGCGGATATCGTACTGCAGCTGCTTTTGATACTCGTGATAGTCGCTGGGAACGCCCTCAGCTTGCATCCCCAGGCTTTTCGCGGACCACAGCGCGCGATACAGGTGATACGTCTGCGTGGCCACCACGATGCGCTCGCATCCGAACACGTATTTCGCCCGATACATGCTCTCGTACGTGGAGAAACCCGCGTGATCGCAGAAGATGTCCCGGCTGGGCACGCCTTGCGCGATGGCGTATTGCTTCATCGCCTTCACCTCGTTGTACGAGGCGGTGCCGTTATCGCCGCTCATGATGATCTTCGGCGCCACGCCGGCGAAATACAGCGCGATGCCATCGTCCAGGCGATCGGTCAAAATGCCGGAGGGCGTTCCATCGGGCAGCACCGATGCGCCAAGCACCACGATGGCGTCGGAATTGCCGATGCCGGCCTTCTCGGCGGTGACGATAGACCCCTTCGAGCCCACAATGGTAACCACGTTCGTGATGGCAAACACCGACACCACGGCCACAACCACCGCCAGCACCATATCCAGCACCCGCCTCAGGCATCCCTTATGTTTCTTCGAGCTACTCATAGGAAACAGACAATAGCAAACGCCGAAACCCCACGGCAAGCGTTTCGCCGGAACGGCGCAACAACGCCACCGAAACCCAACCCCGAAAACAAAACGACCCGGAGCATCCTCCGGGTCGTTTCGAGCGCAGTGCAAGCGTTTTATTTCGCTACGATGTTCACCAGACGGCCGGGCACCACAACGACCTTCTTCAGGTCCTTGCCCGCCACAGCATCCTGCACGGCTTCAAGCGCCACTGCCTTCACGGCCTCCTGATCGGCGTCCGCGGCAACCGTGATGCGGGCCTTCACCTTGCCATTAATCTGCACGGCAAGCTCGACCTCGTCATCCTTGGCCTTCTCGGGATCGAACTCGGGCCACTCCTGCGTGTGGATGGAACCCTCGCAACCCAACGCATCATGCCACAGCTCATCGGTCATATGCGGGCAGATAGGGGCCAGCAGCCTTACCAGCACATTGGCGACCTCGGTCGCAAGCGCCTGCTCGTCGGCGGATGCGGCGCGCTGCTCCGGGCCGACCTTGCGCAGGTAATCGCCGATGGCGTTCACCAGCTCCATGATGGCGGCGATGGCGGTGTTGAAGTTGTTGCGATCGAAATCGTCCACAACCTTGCCCACAACGCGATGACGTTCGCGCAGCAGCACCTTGCGAGCCGCTGCAGCCTCGGCCTCGGACGCGCCCGGCTGATACAGCGTGTCCTCATCTGCCTTGCCCACCAGGTCGTAGACCATGCGCCACACGCGGTTGAGGAACTTGTGCATGCCGGCCAGGCCGTCCTCGTTCCACTGCAGCTCCTTATCGGGCGGAGCCATGAACAGGATGTAGGCGCGCACGGCGTCGCAGCCGTAGCCCGCGATCATCTCCTCGGGGGAGATAACGTTGCCCTTGGACTTGCTCATGACGTCGCCGTGCTCGTCGAGCACCATGCCCTGGCACAGCAGGTTCTTGAACGGCTCGTCGAAGTCCAGCATCCCCAAGTCGCGCAGCACCTTCGTGAAGAAGCGGCTGTACAGCAGGTGCAGGATGGCGTGCTCGATGCCGCCGATGTACTGATCGACCGGCATCCAACGGTTGGTTTTCGCGCTGTCGAAAGGCAGCTCGGTGTTGTGCGGATCGGTATAGCGCAGGTAATACCAGCTCGAGCACGTGAACGTGTCCATGGTGTCGGTCTCGCGACGAGCCTCGCCGCCGCACTTCGGGCACGTGCACTTCGCGAAGCCCTCGTGCGTTGCCAAGGTTTCGCCAGCGGAAAGATCGATGTCCTCGGGCAGGCGTACCGGCAGGTCCTCTTCCGGCACCGGCACCAGGCCGCACTTGTCGCAGTAGATCATCGGGATGGGGTTGCCCCAATAACGCTGGCGGGAGATCAGCCAGTCGCGCAGACGGAACTCCACCTTGCGCTTGCCGCGGCCCATGGCCTCCAGGTCGGCGACGATGGCCTCCTCGCCCTCGGAGTGCTTGCCGCCCGTGAGGCCGGTGTACTTGCCGGACTGCACCAGTCGGCCCTCAGCCTCCATGGCGCCCTCCCAGTCGACGCTGGTGACCACGCGACCCTGTTCGTCTTTGAGCTGCTCGAACAGCGGGTCATCGTCGCCCAGGATGATGGGGATGATGGGCAGGTCGTATTTCTTGGCGAACTCGAAGTCGCGCTGGTCGCCGCACGGCACTGCCATGACCGCGCCGGTGCCGTAATCGGCCACGATGTAGTCGGCAACCCACACGGGCACCTTCTCGCCGTTGATGGGGTTCACCACATAACGGCCGGTGAACGCGCCGTGCTTCTCCTTGTTGCCCTGCGCACGCTCGACAGCGGTGATCTTCTTGGCGTCCTCGACCACCTGCATGACCGCGGCCTCGTACTCCGTGCCCTCGACCAGGCCCTTCAGGATGGGGCTTTCAGGGGCGAGCAGGAAGAAGCTGCAGCCGAACAGGGTGTCGGCGCGCGTGGTGAACACGGTGATCAGGTCGTCTTCCGTGGGGTTCTCAGGCGCATTGCCCTGCTTGTCGCACAGCGTGAACTTCACTTCAGCGCCCTCGGAGCGGCCGATCCAGTTCGCCTGCATCTGCTTGACTCGCTCCGGCCAGCCGTCCAGCTGGTCCAGGTCGCCCAGAAGCTCCTGCGCGTAGTCGGTGATCTTGAGATACCACTGCGTCAGGTCGCGCTTCTCGACGGCGCTATGGCAACGCCAGCACTCGCCCTCGGTGACCTGCTCGTTGGCGAGCACGGTCTGGCACTTCGGGCACCAGTTTACCGGCGAGTTGCGGCGCTCGACCAGGCCGCGCTTCCAGAACTGCAGGAAGATCCACTGACCCCAGCGGTAGTACTCGGGGTCGCATGCCACGACGGTGCGGTCCCAATCATAGGAAAGGCCCATGCGCTTGAAGCTGGCCTTCTGCGTTTCGATGTTGGCGTAGGTCCACTTCGCCGGATGGCTGTGATGCTTGATGGCCGCGTTCTCAGCCGGCAGGCCGAACGCGTCCCAACCCATGGGATGCAGCACGTCGAAGCCGCGCATCTTGGAGTAGCGGGCGATGACGTCGCCGATCGTGTAATTGCGCACATGCCCCATGTGGATGTCGCCCGACGGGTACGGGAACATCTCGAGCACGTACTTCTTGGGCTTGGCGTGATCTTCCGTGACCTTGTACAGGTCGGCATCTTCCCAAACCTTCTGCCAACGAGGTTCGATCTCGTGAGGGTTGTACTGTTTCATCGTCCATCTTCCTTGGCTGACGCGGTAATACACATAGGGTTTATTGTAGCAGCCCCGCGTTTTCACGAGGGGAAAAAGCGGTAACATCCCAGGCGATGAAACCCAGGTGAGGCTCCCGAAGGGCATCATCCGGCTTTCGCACCGGCATTGCGGGCTCGATGCCGAAAAACGACAAGCCGCCCAGGCGGCCCGGACCCGCTTGCAGCGCGCGACCAAGGTTTACCCCTGATCGCGCAAACCACAGCGGGACGGCGCGCCTGAGCGGCTTGCATACTCTAAGGTGTTTGCCGATGACGAATCGGCCATGCCCCGGTTAACGCTTGATGTTGTAGAAAGCGTTCTTGCCGGCGTACTGGGCCTGGGAGTCAAGCTCCTCCTCGATGCGCAGCAGCTGGTTGTACTTGGCAACGCGGTCGCTACGGCACGGAGCGCCGGTCTTGATCTGGCCGGTGGTCAGGGCCACAGACAGGTCGGCGATGGTGGTATCCTCGGTCTCGCCGGAACGGTGGCTCATCACGCATGCGTAACCTGCCTGCTTGGCCATCTCGATGGCATCCAGCGTCTCGGACAGGCTGCCGATCTGATTGACCTTGATGAGGATGGCGTTGGCGCAACCAAGCTCGATGCCCTTCGCCAGACGCTTGGAGTTCGTGACGAACAGGTCGTCGCCCACCAGCTGCACCTTGTCGCCGATGCGGTCGGTCAGCTGCTTCCAGCCGTCCCAATCCTCCTCGGCCATGCCGTCCTCGATGGAGATGATCGGATACTTCTCGACCAGCGCGGCCCAGTAGTCCACCATCTCGGCGCTAGTCAGCTCGCGACCCTCGCCCTTCAGCTCGTACTTGCCGGTTTCGGCGTTATAGAACTCGGTGGAAGCCGGGTCCATGGCGAACATGATGTCGTCGCCGGGCTTGTAGCCAGCCGCCTCACAAGCCTTCACGATGTACTGCAGCGGCTCTTCGTTGGTGGTGAAGTTCGGAGCGAAGCCGCCCTCGTCGCCGACGCCGCCGCCCAGACCGGCCTCGTGCAGGACCTTCTTCAGGGTGTGGTAGATCTCGGCGCACCAGCGCAGCGCCTCGGCGAACGACTCGGCGCCCACCGGCATGATCATGAACTCCTGGAAGTCGACGTTGTTGTCGGCATGCACGCCGCCGTTGAGGATGTTCATCATAGGCGTGGGCAGGATATGGCCGTTCACGCCGCCAACATACTTGTACAGCGGAAGACCGGCGGACTCGGCAGCGGCCTTGGCGCAGGCCAGAGACACGCCCAGAATGGCGTTAGCGCCCAGAGCGCCCTTGTTGTCCGTGCCGTCCAGCTCCAGCATAACGTCGTCGATGGCGCGCTGATCGTCGGCCTCGAAGCCGACGAGCGCGTCGGCGATCTCGTCATTCACATGGCCAACGGCATCCAGCGTGCCCTTGCCCAGATAACGCTCCTTGTCGCAGTCGCGCAGTTCAACGGCCTCGAACGCGCCTGTGGACGCGCCGGAGGGAACGGCCGCACGACCGAAGGAACCATCCTCCAGCACAACTTCCACCTCGACCGTGGGGTTGCCGCGAGAGTCCAGGATTTCACGCCCGAACACATCGATGATGACGCTCATTGAATGCCTCCTCGTAGGATGTTTCCTTTTGCGCCCGGCGCCTTGCACCAGGCCATACGGGCAAATAATACCATGCCCGCCCCGACATGTGCGAACCAGCAGGCGGACGGCGAAATGCGTCTGTGCGCGGAGGCGACGACTTGGCCAGCTTCACGTTAGCGAACGTGTCGGACGGTGATATGCGTCTGAGCATAGAGGCGATCGCCAAAGAACGGCGATGGCGACGACGTTCCCCGCGGCCGAACACGCGTCTGTAATCGGAAGCGATCGCTAGAGAAGTGCCGCTATTGCCGCAAGAACGCCTAAACCGACAACCGATACGGCAACCGAAGCGGGTGTCATGCGATAGTCCCGCAACGAGGTACGTCGCCCTCCTCTGACACCATAGCAACGGGCGTCCATGGCGACCGAGAGCTTATCAGCCCTTCGGAACATGCCCACGAACAACGGGATGAACACAGGAGGCCATGCAGACAAACGTTGCCATAAGCCACCGCGATGAAACGAGGCGCCTCGCGAGAATTGGGCATCATGGATCGCGCAGATCTCTTGAGCCATCAAAGGAATGAAGCGGATCGCCATACTGAACACCATGGCGATATCATCAGCAGGCACATGCAGAACCCGTAGCGGGGACACGAACGACCGCAACGCATCGGTAAGCGCCGTCGACGTGGTGGTGAGCACCACGATGAAGCTGCCGAGGACAAGCAAGATCATCCGAACGCCGTAGAAGCAGCCCAAAGCAAATCCAACCTGAGTATTGATTGACGCGAACAAAACGGTAAGAGCCGCCATCATGTACACGGGGATTCCCATGACCAGCATACGGCCAAGCGGAACATGGGCCGACAAGGCTAGCACCAGGCATAAGAAGCCAAGGAGACACTGTCCAGCCCATGTTTCAACCCAGAAGACGGTTGCGGTATATGCACACAGCAACAGCACCTTCACCCGGGCATCGCAGGTGTGAACTAAGGAATCGCCGTCGATATACGTGTTAATTCGTAATTGCATGCGTGAAGTATAGCGCAGCATTCAAGAATGCTTAGGTTGCATAGCATTCCGAAGATGAAGCAAAAACGCATGCCCACAAGCAAATCGGCCCAAAAAGAAAGGACCCCGAAGGGTCCTTTCAAAATAGCATGTGGGGCGAAAAGCTTATTCAGCCTTCTCCTCAGCAGCCTCAACAGCCTCAGCGGCTTCCTCGGCCTTGGGCTCCTCGACAGCCTCCACCTTCTTCGGAGCAGCCTTCTTGGCAGCCGGCTTCTCAGCCTTCTTGGCCACCGGCTCGGTGACGAGCTCCATGATAACCATGGGAGCGTTGTCGCCCTTGCGGTTGCCAAGCTTCATGATGCGGGTGTAGCCACCCTGACGATCGGCGAACATGCCCTGCTCGACCTTCTCGAAGATCTCGCGGACCAGTTCCTTGTCGTTGCCCAGCGCGGCGATTGCCAGACGACGGCTATGCAGGTCGCCCTTCTTCGCCCAGGTGATGATCTTGTCGACATCGGGGCGGATTTCCTTAGCGCGGGACTCGATGGTCTTGATGCGGTCGTTGAGGAACAGCGCCTGCACCAGACTACGCTTCATGGCCTTGGTATGGGCAAAATCGGTGCCCAGCTTGCGGCCCTTGTAGTTATGCCTCATGGTAGGTTTCTCCTATTGCTTCAAATTGAGGTCCATGGAAATGAGCTTGTCCTTCACTTCCTCAATGGACTTCGCACCAAAGTTCCTGATGTTCAGCAGGTCGTTCTCGGAGAACTCGACCAGCTGGCGCACCGAATGGATGCCGGCACGCTTCAGGCAGTTGTACGAGCGGACGGACAGGTCCAAATCCTCGATCTGCTTGTCCAGCTCGGCGTTCGACTCCTGACCCTCCGGAGCGAAGATGGACGGCACTTCGCCCTCTTCCTCTTCGGGGGTGCTGGTCAGGCTGAGGAACGCGCCCATGTACTGGTTGATGATGTTGGCAGCACGGGTGACCGCATCGATAGGCTCGATGGAGCCGTCCGTCTCAACCTCCAAAACCAACTTATCGTAGTCGGTACGCTGGCCCACGCGGGTGTCGGTCACGTTCATCGTGCAACGGCGAACCGGGGAGAACAGCGAGTCGACATGGATGACGCCGATAGGATCCTCCGTGCGCTTGTTGCGCTCGGCGGAAACGTAACCGCGGCCCACACCGATGCGCACCGTCATGTCAAGCTGGCCGCCGTCGGCAACCGTGGCGATGACATGCTCGGGATTGATCAGCGTGAACTCGGTGGGAACCTGCAGGTCCGCACCGGTCACAACGCAGGGGCCCTCGGCAGAAACATGAGCCGTGGCCTCTTCCACGTCGTCATTGAGAGCCGAGAAGACCAGGCCCTTGACGTTCAGGACGATATCGGTGATATCCTCGATAACGCCTTCGGCCGTGGTGAACTCGTGCTGCACACCGTCGATTTGGATGGCCGTCGCCTTGGCGCCGTCGAGAGACGACAGCAGAACGCGACGCATGCTGTTACCCAGCGTATAGCCGTAGCCACGCTCCAGCGGTTCCACGATGAAACGCGCAACAGTATCGTTGACTTCTTCCGTTGTTACCGTCGGCCTCATGAACTCTGTCATGTTGGGTAAGCCTCCTTACTAGCGCGATTACTTGGAGTAGAGCTCGACGATGAGCTGTTCGCGGATGTCGAGATCGATCTGATCGCGGGTCGGAAGAGCCAGAACGCTGCCCTGCAGCTTCTCGATGTCAACCTCAAGCCAAGCCGGAACCTGGAAGCGGGCGTTGGAAACCAGAGCGCTCTTGATGACCAGCAGTTCCTTGGACTTGTCGGCAACGGCGATCTTGTCGCCGGCCTTGACGCGGTAGGACGGGATGTCCACGCGGCGGCCGTTGACGGTGATGTGGCCGTGGGTCACGATCTGACGAGCTTCCTTACGGGTGCGGGCAAAGCCCAGACGGAAGATCACGCTGTCCAGACGGGACTCCAGGATGATCATGAGGTTGTCACCCGTGATGCCCGGCATGGACTTGGCCTTGTTGAAGTAGCCATGGAACTGCTTCTCCAGCACGCCGTAGATGAACTTGACCTTCTGCTTCTCGCGAAGCTGCATCGCGTACTCGGATTCCTTACGACGACGCTTGGGCTCGCGCTTGGAAGTCTTGGAGCTGCTGTAACCCAGCACGACGGGATCCAGGCCCAGCTGGCGGCAGCGCTTAAGAACCGGAGTTCTATTGATAGCCATAGTAATAGATCCTTTCAGTTACACGCGACGACGCTTCTTGGGGCGGCAGCCGTTGTGCGGAATGGGGGTGCAGTCCTGAATGCTGGCGACTTCCAGACCGGTAGCCTGCAGCGAACGGATAGCCGTCTCGCGACCAGAGCCGGGGCCCTTCACGTACACGGCGACCTTCTTCAGGCCGTGCTCCATAGCCGTCTTGGCAGCAGCCTCAGCAGCCATCTGCGCGGCAAACGGCGTGGACTTACGCGAGCCCTTGACGCCGACGGTACCGGCGGACTGCCAAGAGATCACGTTGCCCTGAGGATCGGTGATGCTGACGATGGTGTTGTTGAACGTAGACTTGATATGCGCAGCGCCAACGGCAATGTTCTTGCGCTCGGAGCGCTTGATGCGCGTGCGCACGTTTTTCTTAGTTGCCACTTCTTAGCTCCCTTACTTACTTCTTCTTGCCGCCGATTTGCTTGCGGGGACCCTTGCGGGTACGGGCATTCGTGTGGGTGCGCTGACCGCGAACGGGCAGGCCCTTGCGATGACGCAGGCCACGGTAGCAGCCGATTTCCATAAGGCGCTTGATGTTCTGAGACACCTCGCGGTGCAGGTCGCCCTCCACCTTGATGTTGTTCTGGATGTAGTCACGCAGCTTGACGAGATCCTCTTCGGTGAGGTCGTTCGTGCGCGTGTCCGGATTGATGCCCGTCTCAGCCAAGATCTTCTTGGACGTGGTCAGGCCAATGCCGTAGATGTAGGTCAAGCCGACTTCAATGCGCTTGTCGCGAGGAAGGTCGACACCAACAAGACGTGCCATAGGTTTATCTCCTCTTTCTTCCTAGCCTTGACGCTGCTTATGACGGGGGTTCTCGCAGATAACGAGGCCCTTGCCATGGCGTCGAATGATCTTGCACTTGTCGCACATTTTCTTGACCGAAGGACGTACCTTCATTTCAATTTCCTTTCGGTTAATGCGGTCCTATATGTACACACCCAGCCGCAGGTGATTATTCTCGGGGACACTGGCGCGCCGGCTTGCGCGCGAGCTGAGACTACTTGAAACGGTACGTGATGCGCCCGCGGTTCAAGTCGTAGACGGACAGTTCGACCGTCACCTTGTCGCCGGGCAAGATCTTGATGTAATGCATACGCATCTTGCCGGAAATGTGGGCCAGGATTTGGTGGCCGTTTTCCAGCTCCACCTTGAACATGGCGTTCGGCAGGGCTTCGAGAACCTTACCACCCAGTTCGATAACATCTTGCTTGGTCAACGGTGCTCCTTCAAACTAATCTCGTCTTTTCGCAGCAATCCGGAATGATACCAAACTTATTGAGTTGTGTGGGGAAAATACACAAAGCGCACAAGACCAGAGGAGCTCGTGGCTTTTCGATACCTGCATGTCAGGCGTGCGGTCTAGATGCCGCGCAGCCTTCGCCGCTGAGATTGGGCGAGGCCGCCAGGTATTCGCGCATTGCGCAGCCGCCTTGTCGGCTTAACGCGTGAGAATGATTGAGATGAGATTCGCGTTCAGATTCTTGTAACTATACCCTTTTACCGCGACGCGTCAAGGGCATTGCAGGAGAAATCACGCGTTCCGACTCTTCTCGGACAATAAAAAACCTCCCAATCGGGAGGCTGAAACGTTAAATGGCTGGGCCACTAGGATTCGAACCTAGGTAGCTGGTACCAAAAACCAGAGTCCTGCCGTTGGACGATGGCCCAGTGCATTCAAACCGCCATGGCGGCCCTGCGCAAAAAGTGGTGGGCCCTGTGGGGATCGAACCCACGACCTTGGGATTAAAAGTCCCCTGCTCTACCGACTGAGCTAAAGGCCCACTTCGCATATGCGCGGCTTTTCATTCTACCGGTGCCCTACCAAACGGTCAACGGGAAAATGGTGAATTCATCTTGCCGCCGCATTTGCAACCTCCGAGCCTTACAATTCGTTGCAACGCTATCTTTCGCGAAGGACGCAACCATGACGCTTCAACAGCTTCGTTACCTTATCGCCATTGCCGAATACGGGTCGATCAACGCCGCCGCTCAGAACCTTTACGCATCGCAGTCGAACCTATCCACGGCCATCAAAGAGCTTGAGCAGGAGCTCGGCATCTCCATCTTCACGCGCAGCAACCGCGGCGTGACGCTGACCAACGACGGCACCGAGCTGCTTGGCTACGCACGTCAGGTCATCGAGCAGGCGAACATGCTGGAATCGCGCTACGCCAACAAGGAGAAGCCCCAGGCTCGCCTGGCGGTGTCAACCCAGCATTACGCCTTCAGCGTAGAGGCCTTCGTGAACGTGGTCGAGCAATGCGAGGGCGATTTCTTCGATTTCATCCTTCGGGAAACCACCACCGCCGAGATCATCGATGATGTGCGATCGTTTCGCAGCGAAGTGGGCATCCTGTATCTAGATGCTTTCAACCAGCGCGTCATGCAGAAGGCCTTCGATGACGCCGATGTGTCGTTCTACCCGCTGTTCGACGCGGGCGTGCATGTGTTCGTGGGAGAGAACCACCCGCTGGCCGGACGCGACATCATCAAGCCCGAGGAGCTGACCGTATGGCCCCGCTACAGCTTCGAACAAGGAACCGCGAACTCCTTCTACTACTCCGAGGAGCCGCTGAGCTACGTCGAGCACTCGCGCAATATCCGCATCTCCGACCGCGGCACGCTTTCCAACCTGCTGACCAGCTACAACGGCTACACGCTTTCCACGGGCGTGCTTTCAAGCGAAATGCATACGGGCATCGTCAGCATCCCGCTTGATACCGACGAGCGCATGACCGTGGGGTACATCATGCACAACGAACGCAAGCCCTCCGAACTTTTGGACCGTTACATCGAGGAGCTGCATCGCATCATCGGGGAGAGCGAGGGCGTGACCGCTCGATAGCGGCCCATACACGAGCTTCGCCCTGCACGCGAGATCGAGGGCCAGGGCCGAGCAGCTGGCGCTTGCGGCGGCGGAACCGACGCGATTCGGTCGAGGCAGCTTGCACTGACGTTCGGCCGGCTAACCCGGAGACATCCCATCCAGGCGATTGGGCAAGAGACGAGTTAAAGCAACCGAAAAGGCATCGGCCCGCGCCGATGCCTTTTCGGTTGACGCGCATCCTGTCCTAGCAGCTGCTTTTCCACCCCGCAAGCCAAGAACGCCCCTGTTTCTCGATATCCAAGAAACAGGGGCTCTTCAATGTCTTACAAGGCTTTCGTTTAGCTAGCCGACGAGCTTAGCGCATGTTGGAGGCGTAAGGAGCCTTGTCCTTGAGCACGACGTCGGGCGCGCCGCCCTCGACGATGGAGGTGGAGCTGATGACGGTGAGCTTGGCCTTGTCCTGGAACTCGGGGATGGTAAGCGCACCGCAGTTGCACATGGTGGACTTGATCTTCAGCAGCGTGACCGCGATGTTGTCCTTAAGCGGGCCGGCGTACGGCACGTAAGAGTCGACGCCCTCCTCGAACGACAGGCTCTTCTTGCCGCCCAGGTCGTAACGACCCCAGTTGCGGGCACGGGCAGAACCCTCGCCCCAGTATTCCTTCATGTAGGTGCCGTTGACCATGACCTTGGCCGACGGGGACTCATCGAAGCGGGCGAAGTAACGGCCCAGCATGACGAAGTCGGCGCCCATGGCCAGCGCCAGGGAGATGTGATGGTCGTAGACGATGCCGCCGTCGGAGCAGATGGGCACGTAGACGCCGGTCTCCTTGAAGTACTCGTCGCGGGCCTTGGCCACCTCGATGGTTGCCGTGGCCTGGCCGCGGCCGATGCCCTTGGTCTCGCGGGTGATGCAGATGGAACCGCCGCCGATGCCGATCTTCACGAAGTCGGCGCCAGCCTCTGCCAGGAAGCGGAAGCCCTCGCCGTCAACGACGTTGCCTGCGCCGATCTTGACAGAGTCGCCGTAGTGCTCGCGCACCCACTCGATGGTCATCTTCTGCCAGTCGGAATAGCCCTCGGAGCTGTCGATGCACAGCACGTCGGCGCCCGCCTCGACCAGCGCCGGCACGCGCTCGGCGTAGTCGCGGGAGTTGATGCCCGCGCCCACGATGTAGCGCTTGTGGCTGTCGAGCATTTCATTGGGGTTGGACTTATGGCTGTCGTAGTCCTTGCGGAACACCATGTAAACCAGATTGCCCTCGGCATCAACCAGCGGCAGGGAGTTCAGCTTGTGATCCCAGATGATGTCGTTGGCGACCTTGAGGGAGGTGTCCTCGGAGGCGGTGACCAGCTTCTCGAGCGGGGTCATGAACTCGGAGACCTTCTCCTCGCCGGTCATGCGGGACAGGCGATAGTCGCGCTCAGTGACGACGCCGAGCAGCTTGCCGTGGGCGGAGCCATCGTCGGTGACGGGCATGGTGGAGTGGCCCGTCTGCTCCTTCAGGGCCACAACCTGGTTAAGCGTCATGTCGGGGGAAAGGTTGGCGTCGGACTCGACGAAACCGGCCTTGTAGTTCTTCACGCGGGCGACCATGGCGGCTTCCTGCTCGATGGTCTGGTTGCCGTAGATGAAGCTCAGACCGCCCTCGGTTGCCAGGGCGACGGCCATGTTGTCGTCGGACACGGCGGCCATGATGGCGCTGACCATGGGGATATTGAGCGAAAGCGGGCACTCTTCCTGGCCCTTGCGGTACTTGACCAACGGGGTTTTCAGGCTCACCGACGCCGGAACGCACGTAGCAGGCGTATGACCAGGTACCAGAAGATACTCGTTGAACGTACGTGACGGCTCGTCGTAATAATAAGCCATGGGAGACGGCTCCTTCTCTCGCAACGGGATTTTCGTTGCTAGCCATTATAGTCACGCCGACGGCCCGATTGCGAGGGCGGGCCGGCAAATAGCGGAGAATGTGGAGAAACGCACGAAGAACAGCGTCTCGGGCAACGAAAAGGACCACCGGTTCCCCAGCGGTCCTACCAGGCGCGATATGCGATTTCAAAGCCTTATCAGCCCAGCCCCGCCCATTTCGCGATGATGGGGGCGTAACCCATGGCGAACACGATGAGCATGCCCACGGGGATGACGTAAGCCACGTAGCCGCGCGCCCATCGCGGGAACTTCAGGCCGCTGCCCGTGTCGGCCTCCGCCAGGAAGCCTTCCCAGCCCCAGCCGCTTTTGCGCGTGCAGAACAGCACCAGCAGCAGGCCGCCCCACGGCAGGATGTTGTTCGACACCAGGAAGTCCTCGACGGCCTGGATGTCGCCGATGCCCGGGACCGTGAAGCCCGCCAGCACGTTGAAGCCCAAGACGCACGGCATGCTGAGCACCGCCAGCAGCACGCCGTTGACCAGGCACGCCTTCTTTCGCGGCGTCCCCCACTGGTCCATGGTGAAGCTCATGATGTTCTCGAACACGGCGATGACGGTGGACAGCGCGGCGAACGTCATGAACACGAAGAACAGCACGGCCCACAGCTGGCCGAACGGCATCTCGTTGAACACGCTGGGCAGCGTGATGAACACCAGGCCCGGGCCCGAACCCGGCTCCACGCCGAACGCGAAGCAGGACGGGAAGATGACGAGGCCCGCCATCAGCGCCACGAGCGTATCGAGGCCCGCCACGCGCACCGCCTCGCCCGTGAGCGTATGGTCCTTGCCGATGTAGCTTCCGAAGATGGACATGCCGCCCATGCCGACCGAAACGGTGAAGAACGCTTGACCCATAGCCGCGTACACGGCATCGCCGAACGTTGCCAGCTGCTCGGCCAGCGTGGCACCGGCGAACATCTTGCTGAAATCGGGCATCAGGTAGAAACGCAGGCCCTCGGCCGCGCCCGGCAGCGTGACCGCGCGCACGCACAGGGCCACAAGCACCACGAACAGGGCCATCATCATGACCTTCGTCACGCGCTCCACGCCCTTCTGCACACCGGCGCGCGTGACGCCCACGCCCACGCCCACGATGATGAGCATGTACACGGCAAGCTGCACCGGATCGGCGAGTAGGCCGCTGAAAACATCCGCCACCTGGGAGCTTTCCAAACCCACGAACTCGCCGGAGGCGCTTTTCACCACGAAGGCGAGCATCCAGCCGCCCACGGTGGTGTAGAACATCATGAGCAGGTAGTTGCCGGCAAGCGCCAGCCACTTGAACGCATGCCATTTCGTGCCCGCCGGCTCAAGCACATCGTAGCTACGCGCGATGGAGCGCTGGCTTGCGCGGCCGGCGGCGAACTCCATGATGAGGGCCGGAAGCGCGAAGATGGCCAGGAACACCAGGTACATGATCACAAACGCCGCGCCGCCGTACTCGCCCGTGATATAGGGGAATCGCCACACGTTGCCCAGGCCGATGGCGCAGCCCGCGCTCACCAGGATGAACCCAAGGCGGGTTCCGAACTTCTCGCGTTCCATTCGTCCTCCAAACCGCGCGCCGTGGCGCGCGTAACGCAAAAACGCCCGGCGTAGCGATACGCCGGGCGCTCACAATCAACCCTTGCAGTGTAGCGGAAAGCATGGCCTGCCGCTAGAAACGTTACCGAACGCGGTCGCCTTATTCCGACCGCAGGGCCTCGACCGGATCCTTTCGGCTGGCGGCGCTTGAGGGGATCAGGCCCGCCAGGAACGTAAGGAGCACGCTGATGCCCACGAGCACCACCGCCGCCTGCCAGGGCAGGATGGCCACATTGCGAACATCGAACAGCGAGTACACGATGGCGTTGGCGGGTATGCAGGCAAGCGCCGTCAACCCGATGCCGATGACGCCCGCCGTGAATCCCACGATGATGGTCTCAGCGTTGAACACGCGGCTGATGTCGCCCTTGCTGGCGCCGATGGAGCGCAGGATGCCGATCTCCTTCTTGCGCTCAAGCACGCTGATATAGGTGATCACCCCGATCATGATGGAGCTGACCACCAACGAGATGGCCACGAACGCCACCAGCACGTAGCTGATCATGTTCACGATGGTGGTGACCGAGCTCATCAGCGCGCCCACGATATCGGTGTAGCTGACAACCTTGCCCTCTTCGCCGTTCGACTCCATGCGGTCGTTGTAGTTGTCGAGGATGTCGATGACGTTTTGCTTGCTGGGGAAATCCTTCGGATAGATGTCGATGCTGGCAGGTTTGGCGTAATCGGCCCAGCCCAGCTTCTTCATGTTGTTGTCGTAGCTGGACTGCTCGGTAGGCATGAGGCTTGCCATGAGCTCGGCAAGCTCGTTCTCGTCCATGTTCATCTGGAAGGCGTCGGCGAACGCGGACTGGTCGATGCCCATGGCGCTGGACATGTTGCCGGCAAGCCTGGTCATATACGAGTTCATCGCGGAGGACACCTGCTGCTGCATCGCGCCCGCGAACTGGGTCATCACCTGCGCCATGGCGCTTTGCATATACGTTTGCATGGCGGCACCGAGCTGCGTTTGCAGCTGCGAGGAGATGGCCCGCGTCAACGCCGGGAGCAGCTGTTGCTGAATCTGCTGGCCGATCTGCTGCGAAAGCTGATCGCGCAGCTGCTGTTCGATCTGGCCCGACATGCCGCTAAAGTCAATGGAGCCGGCGATGACCTGCTGCATGGCGGCCTGCGTGGCGGGGTCTGCCAGATACGCCGCCACGGCCGCATCGACGTTGCCCGCGTATTCCGGGTGCGCCGCCAGCCACGCGGGGTACCCTTGCACGATGCCCATGACGCCGGCGGTGAGCGCATCGGTTTTGATGGTGGGCTGCACACCGTCGAAGCTGATGTCCAGCCCGCTGAAGTCAAGGTTCAGCTTGCTCACGTCGATGGCGCTCGGGTCGATGCTGATGGAGGATGCATCGAAGGCAGGCAAGCTGGAAAGATCAAGGTTCATGCCCGACAAATCCATGCTGGCGCCCAGATCGGCTCCCTGCAGCCCCGCGGCCAGCGCGCTCTGATCGAACGTGAAGGCGCTCTGCAGCTTCTGCCCGTCGATGGTGAACAGGCTTGACATATCGAAGCCGTTGCCGTTTTTCTGGTTGCTTTCCTCATCGGCGAACGACTTGCCCGTGATCACGTTCGTCGCCGGGTTCGCCTTCTGGTCCTGCACAATCTGGGTGTTCCCCGCCTGGTCGATCAGGTGGTTCACCAAGCTTGAGGGGTAGTACAGCCCCGTTTGCAGGGAGGTGATCTTCGCGCCCTCCTTCGGCTTCACGACGCCCGCGATCTTCAGCGTTTCCCCGTTGTCCACCAGGTTCCTCATGTAGGCATCGTCGCTGGACTTGTCCTTCCACACGCCGTATTCGTTATCGCGCTGGTAGAAATCGGCGGCGTTCACCAGCTTGAAGGTGACGCTCATCAGGTCGTCGTAGGAAAACGACAGGCTGTCGCTCGGCGCATTGACGGCTTCCTCGTTGGCGAAGGCGCGTACCATGCTCTCGAGCTCGGCGTGGTCGCGCAGGCCCATGGAATAGAGCATGAAATCGCTCACGCTGCCGCCCGGGGTGAGCACCAGCACGATCTCATCGTAGTTTTCGGGCCAATGACCTGCCATAACGTCGTATTGGCCCTCGACCATGCCCATGTTGTCGGGCAGCTTGTAGAAGATGTTGGTGCTCATCATCGACGACATGATGCCGTTCGAAGCTGCGGAGGAGCCCAGACCGATGCTGGCGAACGACTTGTCCGGGTTCACCTGATGCGCGCCGCCCGACGTGTCGGAGCCGAAGATCTGCGGCGTGACGTTGTAGCCGTACTCAATGGAGCTCACATACGGCTCCACGCCCGATTCGCCCGAGTCGAGGTATTCCTTCAACGACGCCAGGTCGTTGCTGCCGATGCTGTCGAAGGTGCTCGCGATCATCTTCGACTCGTGCACGGGCTTACCCGAATCGTCATCGGAGGCGTCGTCCTGGGCCTTCTCCGCCGACGAGCCTTCCGAACCGCTGCCGAGCCCCATCATGCTGGTCATGTCGAACCCTTGGTCCTGGATCTGCAACGGGTATTCGGAAAGCGTCTCTTCTTCCACATTGGCGATGTAGCTGTTCACGCCGTTGGCCAGCGACAAGATGGCGGCAATGCCGATGATGCCGATGCTGCCCGCGAACGCCGTCATGAGCGTGCGGCCCTTCTTCGTGAGCAGGTTCTTAAACGACAGGGAAAGCGCCGTGAGGAACGACATGCTGGTGCGACGAGCTTGCTTCGCGGTGCGACGCGGGCTATTCTCGGCCGCCGGGTCGAACGGGCGGGTATCGTCACGGATGACGCCATCGGCCAAGGTGACGATGCGCGTGGCGTAGCGCTGCGCCAGCTCGGGGTTATGCGTGACCATGATGACCAGGCGGTCGTCGGCGATCTCGGTGAGCAGGTCCATTATCTGCACGCTGGTCTTGGAGTCGAGCGCGCCCGTGGGCTCGTCGGCCAGCAAGATCTCGGGATCGTTGATGAGCGCGCGGGCGATGGCGACGCGCTGCATCTGGCCGCCGGAAAGCTGGCTGGGCTTTTTGCCCACGTGCTCGGCA
>JABLTK010004126.1_pt1 | contig 19903 bp, 15 predicted proteins | sample 7160131 | NCBI WGS metagenome assembly JABLTK01 (sample SAMN14651221, study PRJNA627086) | human gut metagenome | isolation source: feces | host: Homo sapiens
ATGTGGGATTCGTACATAGCTGCTACCTCCATGGTTTCTTGTGATTCACTTGCTATCGTATGTGGGTATCCCCTAATTTATGCCGCTATTCACAAACTCGTTACATTCCATTCAAAGTTCTTTCAACACTCGCCCGCCCGTTTGCGCTACAATAACCATGCCGGGTAAGAAGCGGCCCGGTTTGAACACTCCTTGATTTACCTATTTACTACTCTCTCTCTTTTCTTTTGATCGTGAACAACAGATGAACGCAAAAGCCTCTGACCCTATCGTCAGAGGCTTTTTGCTGTGGGCGGAGTGGTTCGGCTGGAAACAGCGCGGAGTGGGAACAAAAATGGAATTTTTGTAAAATGTCATATCCTGTCTTTTCAAACGGGAGACTTAATGATATAATCGCAATTAACCCAAGACACAGTGCGTAAAGATAGAAACGGTACAGCGAGCTTTCACAGCAAGGAGTATCTAATATAAGATGAGTAAATTTTCAGATCAACTAAGTCAATTTGTCAAACTGAGCGGGAAATCCAAGAACCAGATCATCGACGAGTCCAAGATCAACCGTTCCAGCTTCTTTCAGTTCCTCAACGGCAAGCGGATGCCCACCAAGGAGCATCTGACGGCCATTTTGGCGGCGCTGCAGATGACCCCAGGTGAGGAGGAGCAGCTGCGGAAGATGTATCAGATCGCGGAGATCGGCGAGAACATTTACGAGAGCCGGAAGGGCTGTGCGGAATGTCTGGAGGGTCTGGCGCTGCTGACCGGGGAGAACCGGCGTCCCATCCATGAATTTGTGGGCGAGGCGGTCTACTCTGTCTCCCGTGCGCCTATTTTGGGGGAGAACCGGGTGTATCAGGAGCTGTGCCATCTGGCTCAGGCGGAGATGCTCAAGCCAGAGCCGCAGATCGACCTCTTCCTGCCCCGGCAGCCCAACGACTTCCTGAAATATCTGAAATCCTTCTATCAGAACAAGAGCAACAAGAAGATCCGGATGCGGCAGATCATCCAATTCTCCCTGAACAAGGAGGAGAAGACCAAGGACATCCTGAATTTCTTCAACTCCCTCCTCTTCCTCATGGCGGTCTCCGGGGACAGCTACGAGGCGTACTACTACTATTCCGACTCCGTCCTGGAGGACACCATCGGCGCCCTCTACCCCTACTGCGTCATGACCAGCTCCGGCGTCATGCTGGTGACCGCCCGGATGGATCGGGCGTTGTTCTCCGCTACCGACTCCATTCTGGTGGCCTGTCACGCCCAGTTCCAGGAGGCCATCACCCGTGCCAAGCCCTTTATCGAGAATATCGGCGGCACAGAGCAAACGATCGTTGAGCATGGCGTTTGGGATTTCTGGCGCAGCGGGTATCAGTACTTCACCGCGCCCTGCTTTGGCGGTTATCTGCCGGACGAGGTGCTACGGATGTACCAGACCCCGACCCTTGCCCCGCTGATGGAAAAGTACGTCAGTCATATGCGCAAGGAGAACCGCTATGTGAGCTTCTGCACCCGAGAGGGGCTCCTGGACTTTGCTCGGACGGGAATCCTGCCGGAGTACTCCGATCAGATCGTCCCCGTGCTCTCTCCCAAGGCACGTGTGCTGATCTTGAAGGAGATGCTCTATCACCCCAACCCCAGCAAACCGATCTATCTGTTGGATGACAGTCGGGTGCAGGCGTCGTCTGAATTTATCTTCTTCGTGGCGCCCAAGGAGCGCATCATCCTCCAGCGGCGGCAGATGAAGGGGATGAAGGTGTATGTATTCCAGGAGAACAACCTGATCGGCGCCTTTACCGACTACTTCGCCAATCTGGAGCACAGCGATCTGATCCTGCCCACACGGGATCTGAATGACGTGCTGCTGGAGGGCATCCGGATTGCGGAGGAGATGGAGAAGACGGCACCGTGACCAACGAGGAGGGCGACGGAGATGAAAATGGAATGGAAGGATTGCCGGCGTCTGGTGGTCAGCGGGCTGCTGCTCTACCTGGCCATCCACTACTGGTCGGTGCTGGCCGACCTGGCGGAGATCTGCGTGGGTGCGTCCGCGCCCCTGATCTTGGGGTTCGTGCTGGCCTACATGGTCAACATCCCCCTGACCTTCTTTGAACGGAAGCTGAAGCTGGAACAGCGCTTCCCCAAGCTGGGGGCTGGCGCAAAGCCCCTGTATGTGCTGCTGACGCTGGCGGCGGTGGGCGGTGTGCTCTTCCTGGTGGGGAAGCTGGTGGTGCCGGAGCTGGTGCGGTCGGTGCGGCTGATGTACATTCAGGTGAGCACCTGGGCGCAATCGTTGGACTTGGAGAGCGTGGGCGACCTGAACAAGCTCTACGCTCTGCTGCCCCAAGAGGTCCTCAATTGGCTGCAAAATACCAACTGGGAGAACGCCGTGAAACAGGCCGTCCAATTCCTCACCCACGGGGTGGGGGGCACCGTCAACTGGGTGGTCAGCGCGGTGGGGTCTGTGTTCTCCACCATCGTCACCTGGGCGCTGGCGCTGGTGTTCGCCCTCTATCTGCTGCTGGGTCGGGACACCCTCCTGGCACAGGGGCGGCGGCTGCTGGGCACCTATCTCCGTCCCAAGGACTGGGATCGGGTCCACTATGTGTTCCAGACCATGGACGAGTGCTTCCACGGCTATATTGTGGGGCGCTGCTTTGACGGTGTGATTTTGGGCGTCCTGTGTATCCTGGGCATGACGATTTTGCGCCTGCCCTTCGCCCTGGCCATCGGCACCCTGGTGGGGGTCACCGCCCTCATCCCCATCGCCGGCGCTTACATCGGTGCGGTGGTGGGTGCCCTGCTCATTCTGACCATCTCGCCCATGAAGGCCCTCATCTTCATCGTCTTCCTGGTCATCCTCCAACAGGTGGAGGGAAACCTCATCTACCCCAAGCTGGTGGGCACCTCCATCGGCCTGCCTGGCGTGTGGGTGCTGGCTGCCATCACTGTAGGCGGCGGGATGCTGGGGATCGTGGGCATGCTGCTCAGCGTGCCCATCGTGGCCACCCTGTACCGGCTGCTCCAGAGCGACATGAGACAGCGGGGGAAGAAGGCCAAGGCGAAACCGAAAGCGTAACATTGTACCACCCTGCGGGATCGTTCCGCAGGGTGGTTTTGTGTGGATTGGACTTTTGGGCGGGGTTTGGGTACAATAGCTCCAATGAAATTGTGACAGAGAGAGGGAGAACCATATGCCCAACATCGTAGAAGTGACCGACCTGACCCGTCCGGAGCTGGACGTATTCACCCGGCTGACCGAGGCGCAGCTGCGCAACCGGCTGGAGCCGGAGAAGGGGATTTTTATCGCCGAAAGCCCCAAAGTCATCGCCCGCGCCTTGGACGCCGGCTGTGTGCCCGTGTCCCTGCTCATGGAGCGCCGCCACATCGACGGGGACGCGGCGGACATCATCGCCCGGTGCGGCGGGGTGCCGGTGTTCACGGCAGAACGGGAGGTGCTGGCCAAACTCACCGGCTTCGCCCTGACCCGTGGGGTGCTGTGCGCCATGCGGCGGCCGAAATTGCCCACCGTGGAGGAGCTGTGCGCGGACGCCCACCGGGTGGCGGTGCTGGAGGGCATCGTGGACCCCACCAACGTGGGCGCCATCTTCCGCTCTGCCGCCGCCCTGCACATGGACGCGGTGCTGGTGACGCCCACCTGCTGTGATCCCCTCTACCGCCGCGCGGCACGGGTGAGCATGGGCACCATCTTCCAGGTGCCCTGGACCCGCATCGGTGACAAGGCGGCGGACTGGCCCCACCCGGGGTTGGAGCGTCTGAACGCCCTGGGGTTCCAGACGGCGGCCATGGCGTTGAGCGACCGAGCCATCGGCATCGAAGACCCGGTGCTGAAATCGGCGGACAAGCTGGCCATCGTGCTGGGCACCGAGGGGGACGGTCTGGCAGAGGAGACCATCGCCCGGTGCGACCACACGGTGTGCATCCCCATGTCCCACGGGGTGGACTCCCTCAATGTGGCGGCGGCCAGCGCGGTGGCCTTTTGGGAGCTGCGGTATCGGTGACGTGAGATGAAAAGGAGCCTTCGGGCGCGTCTTTTTCGCTTTACAAAGATTTTACGCAATCTGACAGGTAGATTTCACAGGTGGCTGATAAGATGAACAAACCGTGTGTTGGGCACACCTGGTAGATCCTGCTGAGAAGGGGCTTCCGGCGGGAGATGCCAGGTGTGTACTCATAATTTTCCAAAGTTTGGATAACATAGAGAAAGTGTGCCCACAGCGGGAGAGGAGGAAAATGGGATGAAACAGGCGATCATTGACATCGGCTCCAACTCCATGCGGCTGACGGTGTATGAAATCGTGGGTGAAAAGTTTAAGATTTTATTCCGGGAGAAAAGTATGGCTGGACTGGCCGGATACGTAGAGGAAGGGCGGCTGTCGGCAGAGGGCATCGCCCGGGCGTGCAGCGGGCTGCTGGAGTTCCGGGAGCGGCTGGCAGCGCTGGACATTTTGAACGTGGCCGTCTTCGCCACGGCCTCCCTGCGGAACATCTTCAACACGGCGGAGGCGGTGTGGGCCATCCAGACGGCCACCGGCTTTTCCGTGGAGGTGCTCAGCGGGACAGAAGAGGCACTGCTGGGCTACTACGGCGCGGAATTGGAGGCGTCCAGCCCCAGCGGTGCGTTTTTGGACATCGGCGGCGGCAGTACGGAAGTGGTGGTCTTCGACCGGGGCGAGCCGGTTCAGTCCGCCAGCTTCCGGGTGGGGTCGCTGAGTTTGTACCGCAGCTACGTAAAGAAAATTTTGCCCGGCGACGGCGCGCTGAAACGGATGAAAGAGGCCATCGGCGAGGCGGTGGAGGGGAAGGGTCTGCTGGACTTTTCCACCTGCTCCCCCTTGATCTGTGTGGGCGGCACAGCACGCGCCACCTTGAAGCTGTGCAAAAAGCTGTACCACCTGAAGCCGGGCACCCGGGCGGTCACTGTGGAGCAGCTGGAAGGGCTGTGTGAGCTGTTGGAGACCGGCGATCAGGAGGCCATCGACCTGATGCTCCGCCACGTGCCGGAGCGCATCCACACCATGGTGCCGGGTCTGCTCATCCTGCGCCATGTGGCGCGGCTGTTTGAGGCGAAGGAATTGGTGGTGTGCAAATACGGCGTAAGGGAGGGGTATTTGTGCCAAAAGGTGCTGAAAATCGGCCAGAACGATACCGATACACCCAAAATCGAGAGCTGAGCTGGCTGCGCTTCAACCAGCGCGTTTTAGAGGAGGCGGCGGACGAGAGCAATCCGCTGTTGGAGCGGTTGAAGTTCGTGGCTATCTTCTCCAGCAACCTGGATGAGTTCTTCATGGTGCGGGTGGGCAGCCTCTTCGACCTGGCCGCGGTCTCTCCGGAGGCGGTGGACAACAAGACGGGCATGACGCCCATCCAGCAGCTGCGGCGCATCTATGAGACGGTGCCGGGGCTCATCGAACAGAAGAAACGCATCTACGCCGGGGTGCGCGCCGCACTGGCAGAGGCGGGGGTGGAGGATGTGACCTATCCGTCCCTGAGCGCCAAGGAGGAGAAGACCGTTGATCGGTATTTTAAGGCCGACATCCTGCCCATCCTGTCCCCCATCATCATCGGCAGCCACCACCCGGTGCCCCATCTGGTCAGCAAGCAGCTTTACGTGGCCGCCCGGCTCCAGGACAAGAAGGGGAAGAGTGCGGTGGGCATCCTGCCGGTGCCTCAGTCCCTGCCGGCCTATGTGGCGCTGCCGGACAGCGACCTGCGGTTCATCCGGACGGAAGAAATTTTGCTCCACTGGGCGCCGACGCTGTTCGGGGCGTATCAGGTGCTGGAGACCTGCCTCATCAGCGTGACCCGGAACGCGGACATCAGCTTTGACGAGGAAAAGTTCGAGGACACCGAGGAGGATTTCCGGAAACAGGTGTTGAAGCTGCTGAAAAAGCGGGGGCGGCTGGCGGTGGTGCGGATGGAACTGAACCACGAGATTTCTGAACAGTTTTTTACCCGCCTGACCAAGCTGGTGCAGGTGGATGGAGAACAGTGCTTCGTCGATCCCTGTCCGCTGCAAATGGGCTATGTGTTCACCCTGGCCGGAGCGCTGTCCCGGGGGAAGGCCAAGCGGCTGAGCTATCAGCCGTACACCTCTCGGTGGCCGGAGGACTTGGAACGGGACAAGGACATCCTGCCCCAAATTCAGCGGCGGGACAGACTGCTGTTCTACCCCTTCGATTCGGTAGACCCCTTCCTGCGCCTCCTCAGCGAGGCGGCGGAGCGGCCGGACGTGCTGTCCATCAAGATCACCATCTATCGCCTGGCGTCCTCCTCCAAAATTGCCCACATCCTCTGCCGGGCGGCGGAGAATGGGAAGGAAGTGCTGGTGCTCATGGAGCTGCGGGCACGGTTTGACGAGGCCAACAACGTGGCCTGGTCGGAGCTGTTGGAGGAGGCTGGGTGCCAGGTGGTGTATGGCATGGAGGGGTTCAAGTGCCACAGCAAAATCTGTCTCATCACCCTTCGGGACAAGGGCAAGATGGGCTATATCACCCAGATCGGCACCGGCAACTACAATGAAAAGACCAACGCCATGTACACCGACCTGACCCTGATGACCGCTGACGAGGGCATTGGCCAGGACGCGGTGCGCTTTTTCCGCAATATGCTGGTCAACGACCTGGCGGGGCAGTATCAAGAATTGCTGGTGTCCCCCTACGGCATCAAGGAACAGCTCTGCACCCTCATCGACCAGGAGATGGAGAAGGGGGAGGACGGTTATATCTGCATCAAGGCCAATTCCGTCACCGAACGGGGCATCATCGACAAGCTCCGGGCGGCGTCTCAGGCGGGGGTGCAGGTGGAGCTCATCATCCGCGGCATCTGCTGTCTCCTGCCCGGCGTGGAGGGGGAGACGGAGCGCATCCACGTGACCAGCATCGTGGGGCGGTTCTTGGAGCACGCCCGCATCTACTGCTTCGGCAAGGGGGCGGACGCCAAGATGTATCTGTCCTCCGCCGACCTGATGACCCGGAACCTGAAACGGCGGGTGGAGATCGCCTGTCCCGTCCACGACCGGGAGATGCGGGAGCAGCTGCAGTGGGTGCTGGACTGTCAGCTGCGGGACAACGGGAAGGCCAGCTTCCTCTGTCCCGACGGCACGTACCACCGGAAGGAGCACACCCTGTCCGCCCCCTGCAACAGTCAGGAGCAGTTCATGGCGGAGTCCTTCCACCGGCCGGCGGAAGCGGAGCCGGAGCCAGTGGGGTTCTGGCAGCGGATGCTGGGACGCTGGGGGCATGGACGCGAAAAGGAAGTCCAATAAAGAGAACAAACCGGAGCCATCGGGGGATGGTTCCGGTTTGTTGGTTTTCGGGGGGATTTAATTGACAGTCAGCCGGGCGGTGAGGGGGTTGGTCAGGCGGCGGCTGAAGAACTTGACCACGAAGCCGGTGCAGAGGGCGGCGATGATGGTGCCCTCCCGGGTGCCGACGATGGCGCCTTCAAAGAAGAGCAGGGAGAGGATGAGGGCTATCAGGACGCAGGAGATGTCGAAGACCACCTTGATGGTGCCAAATTCCTGGTGGGCCACGTCGGAGATGGCTTTCACGAAGGCCTCGCCAGAGTTCATGATCTGGTCGGCGATAACGGAGAGGGTGATGCCGAAGCCCAGGACCACGGTGCCCGCCAGTACCATGAGCAGGCGTACCGCATAAACCTGGACGGGGAGGAAGGAGACCAGCCACATGCCGAAGTCGGTGAACCAGCCGAAGAGGAAGGAGAGGGGGATCTGCAGGAACTGGATGGGCTGGAAGTTCCGGCGGAGGAGCAAAATTTGCCCCAGGATGAGGACGCAGTTCCAGAGGATGAGCCAGCTGCCCAGGGTCAGGTCGGTGAACTGGTAGCTCAGGACGTTGGCCACCGAGGAGATGGGGGAGACGCCCAGCTCGCCCCGCTTGGTCAGCGCTACGCCCAGGGCGGCGAAGAACAGGCCGATGACCAGCAGGCCGTAGCGTTTGGCGATTTCTTTCTTATCCATTGGGATCTGCCTTCATTCTTGTCATGTTGTCCCGTACCCGGCTCAGCAGTGCCCGCAGCTGGGTCTGTTCCGTCGGGGTGAAGTCGTCATACGCCTGTGCCTCGATGGCCTCAAACTCAGTCGCCACCCGCTCCGCCAGCGCGCGACCCTGGTCGGTCAGGTGGACGGAGAGGCTCCGGCGGTTGCCGTTCTGGGTCTGGCGGCGGATGAGGTCTTTGCGCTCCATGCCCAGCAGCACCGACGTGATGGTAGCCGGTTCGATGCGGCAGGCGGCGGCGATGTCCTTTTGCACCGCGCCGTCGTGGCAGCGCAGGTAGTCCAGTACCTTGGGCTGGCCGGGGGTCAGACCGGTGTCCCTGATGCGGGTCATGAGCAGCTTTTGGAAGGTGAGATGGTCGGCGAGGAGCAGATAGTGCAGGGTCTCCATGGGGGCTCTCCTTTGATTTACATTCTAATGGTTAGAAATCTAACAGTTCTATTTTAGCCATTTTCCGTCCGTTGTCAAGAGAAATTGCCGGAGATGGGAACAATCGGTGTGATAAATCTTGCAAAATCACAGGGCAAGGTGTAAAATGATACTGTTTTTGGATCACAACGATACGACCTAAGGAGGACGAGGCTCCGCACCGTCACGCTTGTTCCCGACCGCACCGGCGCGGTCTCCCTGGCGGCAGGGATGTGGGAGGGCGTTTAGGTCAGACAGGAGAACGGAGGCGCAAAGCACACCGGTGTTTTGTGCCCTTTTTTGAATCCGCGTATCCGAATAGAGATTTGGAGGAGGAAACAATTTCATGAGCGAACTGAAACGGACCCAGCTGTACGACATCCACGTGGCAGCGGGCGCGACCATGGTGGATTTCGGCGGCTGGGAGATGCCCATCCAGTACCCCACCGGTATCATCGCCGAACACCTTTACACCCGTCAGGTGTGCAGCCTCTTTGACGTGTCCCACATGGGACGCTTCCTGATCGAAGGCCCCGAGCGGGTGAAGTTTTTGCAGCACGTGCTGACCAGCAACGTCAGCGCCCTGGAGCTGAACATGGCCCAGTACTGCATCATCCCCAACGAACAGGGCGGCGCCATCGATGACGCATACCTCTACATGTTCGAGGAAGAGCGGTTCATGCTGGTGGTCAACGCCGCCAACGCGGAAAAGGACTGGGCACACCTGCAGAAGGTCATCGCCGGCTACGACTGCACCATGACCGACATCACCAAGGACTGGGCGTCCATTGCCGTCCAGGGCCCCAAGAGCAAGGAGATGCTCACCACCCTGGCAGGCGGCGAAGCCCCCACCGAACCGGTCAAAAACGCCCTCAAGACCCTGCCCCTGGAAGGCCATGAAGCCCGCATCGCCAAGACCGGCTACACCGGTGAGCCTCTGGGCTATGAAGTGTACGTCCGCAGCGAGGATGCGGCGTGGCTGTGGAATCGGCTCATCGAGCTGGGCGCCCGTCCTGCCGGTCTGGGTGCCCGTGACACCCTGCGCATGGAGGCTGCCCTGCCCCTGTACGGCCACGAAATGGGCATCGCGCCCGACGGCAGCGAGATCCCCATCTTCGCCGTCCCACTGTCCAAGTTCGCCGTCAGCTTCTCCGACCAGAAGGGGGATTTCATCGGCCGCGCCGCATTGAAGGCACAGCAGGAAGCCGCTCAGCGATACATGGATCGTGATTTCAGCGATCTGTCCGCCCTGCCCAAGAAGATCGCACCCATCGCCCTGACCGGCCGTGGGGTCATGCGTGCGGGCATGGAGGTTTACAAGAACGACAAGCTGGTGGGCTGGGTCACCAGCGGCACCATGGTGCCTTATTTCAAGACCCAGGGCGAAGGCATCTCCACCGTCATCCTGGAAGCCAGCGGCAAGCGTGCTATCGGCATGGCGTACATCGACAGCGACGTGCTGGAAGACGATGTGGTGGAAGTGGACATCCGCGGCAAGCGGGTCAAGGCGGTCATCCCCGCCCGGCACATGAGCGTGGGCGCTCCTCCCTTTGCCCGTCCCCTCATCTATAAAGTGGAGGAAGAGGCCGAATCCACCGCCAAGGGCGACCGCACCGGCAAGGCCGTCGAGCTGCTGAAGAAAGCCGCCGAAAACCACGTGTGGCGTCAGGAGCGGTGCGTGAACCTCATCCCCTCCGAGAACACCCCCAGCCGTGCCGTCCGTCTGCTCTGCGGCAGCGACCCCGCTTGCCGTTACGCCGAGCATAAGAAGATCTTGGCCTTCTACGACAAGGACGTGTTCTACTATCAGGGCACCGAGTTCATCGACCACGTGGAACAGTTGCTGATTGACGAAATGCGCGCCTACCTGGGCTGCTCCGAGGTGGAGACCCGTGTGCTCAGCGGCCAGATGGCCAATATGGCTGTGTTCTCCTCTCTGATGGACTGGAAGAACCGTGTGGATCGCAAGAGCGAGGCCAAGCGTCTGGGCTACGTCATGAACAACCACATCATCAAGGGCGGTCACCTGTCCGCACAGCCCATGGGCGCGCTCCATGACTATGTGGCCATCGACCCGGTGACGGAAAAGCCCGCCGTGGTCAACTTCCCGGTGCTCAAGGAGAACCCCTACAAGACCGACATGGAGGAGACCAAGAAGCTGCTGGAGCGCTATCGTCCGGAACTCATCATCCTGGGCAAGAGCATGGTGCTGCACAAGGAACCGGTGGCGGAAATTCGGAAGTTCGTGGACGAACAGAACATCCACACCACCATCATGTACGACATGGCTCACGTGCTGGGTCTGGTGGGCGACCACTTCCAGAACCCCTTCCAGGAAGGCGCTGAGATCGTCACCGGCTCCTCCCACAAGACCTTCTTCGGCCCCCAGCGGGGCGTCATCGGCGTCAACTACAAGGAGGAAGATTTGAAGTACGGCCTGTGGAAGACCATCGAGACCCGTACCTTCCCCGGCAGCGTCTCCAACCACCACCTGGGCACCCAGCTGGGTATGCTGATGGCGGCTTATGAGATGAACCAGTTCAAGGACGAGTACCAGAAGGCCATCATTTCCAACGCCAAGTCCTTCGCCAAGAGCCTGAAGGCCGCCGGTCTGGACGTGATGGGCGACCCTGCCATCGACTACACCGAGACCCATCAGGTCATCGTCTCCGTGGGCTACGGCGTGGGCGCAGAGGTGGCAAAGCGGCTGGAAGAGAACAACATCATCGTCAACTACCAGGCTACCCCTGATGAAGAGGGCTTCACCGCTTCCGGCGCTCTGCGTATGGGCGTCAGCGAGATGACCCGCTTCGGCTTCACCGCTGATGACTTCGACAAGCTGGCTCAGCTCATGGCGGACTGCATCCTCCGGGGCGAGGCGGTCAAGGAGGACATCCAGAAGCTGCGCGCTGCCCACACTGAGATGAAGTATTGCTTCACCGATCAGGAAGTCGAGGACGCCATGGAAGTCCTGGCAGAAAAGATCGGTCTGTAAGAGAGGAAAAACTTGTATTTTTAGGATAGATTATTGGAGGTATTAGTATGAATTTCCCTGCTGAACTGAAGTATTCCAAGTCCCACGAATGGCTGAAGGAAGAGGACGGTGTGTCCGTCATCGGCATCTCCGACTTCGCGCAGGACGCCCTGGGTGACGTGGTCTTCGTCAACCTGCCCGAAGTGGGCGATGACGCTGCCGCCGGCGAAGCCTTTGGCGATGTGGAATCCGTCAAGGCCGTCTCCGACCTGATCTCCCCGGTCTCCGGCACCGTCTGCGAAGTGAACGAGGACCTGCTGGATCAGCCCGAGCTGCTCAACGAAGACCCCTACGGCACCTGGATCATCAAGGTGGAGAACGTCACCGACACCGAAGAACTGCTGGACGCCGCCGCATATGAGGCGTTCTGTGCGGAGGAGGGCTGATCTATGGGCAGTTATGTCCCGTCCACCAAAGAAGAACGGCAAAAAATGCTCCAGGCCATCGGCCTGAACAGCGTGGAAGAGCTGTACCAGGACGTGCCCAGCCAGATGCTGCTCCATGACCAGCTGAACATTCCCACCGGCATGAGCGAGCTGGAGGTAGGCCGCGCTGTGTCCGCTATGGCGTCCAAGAACAAGGCTTACACCACCATCCTCCGGGGCGCTGGCGCGTATGACCACTACATCCCTTCCATCGTGAAATACATTCCGGCCAAGGAGGAATTCCTGACCGCTTACACCCCCTATCAGGCAGAGATGAGCCAGGGTCTGCTCCAGTCCATCTTCGAGTATCAGACCATGATCTGTGAGCTGACTGGCATGGACGTCTCCAACGCCTCCGTCTATGACGGCGCTACCGCTGCGGCAGAAGCCGCCGCCATGTGTCGAGATCGGAAGCGTCATGTGACCCTCATCTCCGCCACCACCCACCCTGACGTCATCAACACCGTCCGCACCTACTGCTACGGCACCGGTGACGAGCTGAAGGTGGTGCCCATGAAGGACGGCCGCACCGATGTGGACGCCCTGAAGGAACTGCTCACCGCCGACGTGGCCAGCTTCTACGTCCAGCAGCCCAACTTCTACGGCCTGCTGGAGGACGCGGAAGCCCTGGGCGCCATCGTCCACGAGGCAGGCGCCAAGTACATCATGGGCTGTCACCCCATCGCCCTGGCCATCCTGAAAAGCCCCCGAGACTGCGGCGCAGACATCGCCGTGGGCGAAGGGCAGCCTTTGGGTATGCCGCTGGGCAGCGGCGGCCCCTACCTGGGCTACATGGCCGCCACCCAGAAGCTCATGCGCAAGCTCCCCGGCCGTATCGTTGGGGAGACCACCGACGCCAAGGGCAACAAAGCCTACGTCCTGAGCCTCCAGGCCAGAGAACAGCACATCCGGCGAGAGAAGGCCAGCAGCAATATCTGCTCCAACGAGGCGCTGTGCGCCCTGACCGCTGGCCTGTACATGGCCACCATGGGGCCTGACGGCATGACCCAGGCGGCAGAGCAGTCCATGGCCAAGGCACACTACCTGGCGGGCAAGCTCACCGCCCTGGACGGCGTGGAACTGGCCTATGACGGCGCTTACTTCCAGGAATTCGTCACCACCCTGCCCCAGCGGGACGGGGTTCTGGACGCCCTGGACGCACAGGGGATCCTGGGTGGTCTGCCCCTGGGAGAGGATCAGATCTTGTGGTGTGCCACTGAAAAAATCAGCAAGGCGGAGCTGGACAGAGCAGCAGCCATCGTGGAGGAGGTGCTGGCAAAATGAAACTGATCTTTGAAAAGAGCGTTCCCGGCCGCCGTTGTACCATCCTGCCCCCCTGTGACGTGGATACCGTGGCACTGCCCGAAGAACTGCGCCGATCGGAAAAGCCGGCGCTGCCGGAACTGAGCGAGACGGATATCTCCCGCCACTACACGGAGCTGGTCAAGCAGGTTCACGGCGTCAACTGCGGTTTCTACCCCCTTGGCTCCTGTACCATGAAGTATAACCCCAGGATTGATGAGGAGATGGCAGCCCTGCCTGGCTTCACCAACACCCATCCCTTGGCTCCTACGGAAGCCCAGGCGGGTACGTTGGAGGTGCTGGACACCGCCAAGGGCTACCTGTGCGAAATCTCCGGCATGGACGACATGACCTTCCAGCCTGCCGCTGGCGCACACGGTGAGTTCACCGGCGTCCTGCTCATCAAGCAGTACCACGACGCCCGTGGCGACAAGAAGCGCACCAAGATCATCGTCCCCGACTCCGCCCACGGCACCAACCCGGCCACCGCCGCTATGTGCGGCTACGAAGTGGTCAACATCGACTCCGCCCTCGACGGCTGCGTGGATCTGGAGAGCCTGAAGGCCGCTCTGGGCGACGACACCGCTGGCCTGATGCTCACCAACCCCAACACCGTGGGTATCTTTGACCAGAACATTCTGGAAATCACCCGGCTGGTGCATGAGGCCGGTGGCCTGTGCTACTATGACGGCGCCAACCTGAACGCAGTCATGGGAGTCGTCCGCCCCGGTGACATGGGCTTTGACTGCATCCACATGAACCTGCACAAGACCTTCGCCACCCCCCACGGCGGCGGCGGCCCTGGCGCGGGTGCGGTGGGGTGCAAGGCATTTCTGTCCGAATTTTTGCCCCACTCCGCCACGGCCGAAGAAGCAGGGCACCTGCAGGTGCGCAGCTTCCGGGGCAACTTCCTGGTGGTCGTGAAGGCGCTGACCTACATGATGACCCTGGGCAAGGAGGGCATCCCTGAGGCGGCACAGAACGCGGTGTTGAACGCCAACTATCTGATGCAGGCGCTGAAGGGTGCTTACGAACCCGCCTACGACCGCATCTGTATGCACGAGTTCGTCCTGGACCTGAGCAAGCTCAAGAAGGAGACCGGCGTGACCGCCCTGGACGTGGCCAAGTCCCTCATCGACGAGGGCATTCATCCGCCCACCATGTACTTCCCCCTCATCGTCCACGAAGCCCTCATGCTGGAGCCCACCGAGACGGAAGGCCCTGAGACTTTGGATCATGCGGCGGACGTGCTGAAGATGCTGGCGCAGAGAGCGTATGACGATCCCCAGGCCATGCACGACGCACCTCACCACACGGTCATCGGCAGACCGGATGAGGTGAAGGCGGCGCGTCATCCTGTCCTGCGCTGGACAAAAGCATAATCTATGATCGAAAGAATCGGTACCTTTTTCAACGGGCAGACCAATCCCTACCGGAACCTGGCCATGGAGGAATACCTGACCAGGACGGTAGAGAAGGGCACCTGCATTTTGTACCTGTGGCAGAACCAGAACACCGTGGTCATCGGCCGCAATCAGAACGCCTGGAAGGAGTGCCGCACCGGTGCGCTGGAGGAGAGCGGGGGCTTTTTGGCGCGCCGCCTCTCCGGCGGCGGGGCGGTGTACCACGACCTGGGCAACTTGAACTTCACCTTCTCCGTCTGCCAGGAGGACTACGACCTGCGCAAGCAGCAGCGGGTCATCCTGGAAGCCTGCCGGCTGCTGGGCATCCAGGCGGAGCTGTCCGGGCGGAACGACCTGCTGGCCAACGGCGGGAAATTCTCCGGCAACTCCTTCTACAGCCATGACGGCAAGGCCTTCCACAACGGCACCCTGCTGCTGGACGTAGACTTGAGTCACATGGAGCGTTTTTTAAGCCCCTCCAAGGCCAAGATCGTCAGCAAAGGGGTGGACTCCGTGCGGGCACGGGTGGTGAACCTGAAAAGCCTGTGTCCGGAGCTGACCACCGAGATGATGTGCCAGGCCATGAACCAGGCGTTTGAGCAGGTCTACGGCTTGACGGCGGAGGTTTTGGACGAGGCAGACTTTGACCAGGCAGCGTTGGAGGCGGGCTATGAGCGGTTTTCCAGCTACGACTGGAAGTATGGCCAGTCCATGCCCTTTGACTTCTCCGCCACCGAAAAATTTCCCTGGGGGGAGATCACCTTGCAGTGGTGCGTCCAGGAGGGCAAGTGCCGGCAGGCGGCGGTGTATACCGACGCGCTGAATCCGGATTTCGCCCAGCCTTTGGCGCAGCAGCTGGAGGGGTGTCCCTTCACCCAGCAGGCGCTGTGCGACGCCATCGGGGCGGTAGACGCCTGCAAAGCGGACGGGGTGGCACAGGACTTGTGCGCCCTGATTCGAGAAAAAAGCATTTAAGATAGAACCGGAGGAACACAAACTATGTCGGATTATCAGTTGATCGTCATCGGCGCCGGTCCCGGCGGCTACACGGCGGCCTTGCAGGCCGCCAAGCTGGGACTGCGCACCGCTATCGTGGAACGGCGTGAGGTGGGCGGCACCTGCCTGAATCGGGGCTGCATCCCCACCAAGACCTTGCTCCACGCCTCTCAGGTCTATTTTGATGCCAAGAACAGCGCTCCCATCGGCGTCCATGTGGGGGACATTTCGGTGAATCTGACCGAGATGTTCGACTACAAGCGGAACGTGTCCGCCAAGCTCCGGGAGGGCATCGAGACCCTTCTGGCAAAGGCCAAGGTGGATGTGCTGGCAGGGTCGGCGGTCATCACCGCGCCTGGCACTGTTGTGGTCACTGGGGCAGACGGCGAGCGCACTACTTACACCGCTGACCACATTTTAGCGGCCACTGGCTCCGTGCCCCTGTGCCCGCCTATCCCCGGCCTGGACCTGCCCGGCGTCCTGACCTCTGACCAGCTGTTGGAGGGGACGGACGAACTCTATGACTCCATCGTCATCATGGGCGGCGGCGTCATCGGGGCGGAATTTGCCACCTTTTACAACAACCTGGGCTGCCAGGTGACCTTGGTGGAGGGCGCCAGTCGGCTGCTGCCCACCATGGATAAGGAGCTGGGGCAGAACCTGGGGCAGCTGCTGAAAAAGCGCGGCGTGGAGGTGCTCACCTCTGCCATGGTGCAGTGGGTGGAACAGGGCGAGAACGGCCTGGTTGTCACCGTGGAGCAGAAGGGCAAGGAAAAGCAGGTGGCCGGTCAGGTCGTCCTGTGCGCCATTGGGCGCGTGCCTGATTGGGCTGGGCTGTTCGCGCCCGAACTGACCCCGGAACAGGAGGGGAAGCGGCTGAAGGTGGATGAGACCTATCAGACCAGCATCCCCACCGTCTACGCCATCGGCGACCTGTCGGCGGAGATTCCGTTGGCTCACGTGGCGTCCGCCCAGGCGGTGGCTTGCGTGAACCTGCTGTGCGGGGAGAACGCCCAGACCGACCTGAGCGTGGTGCCCAGCTGCATCTACAGCAGTCCGGAGATCGCCGTGGTGGGTCTGACCGAGGCGGAGGCCAAGGAACAGGGCGTCGCCGCGGTGGCAGGCAAGTGCATCATGTTCAGCAACGCCCGCACCATGATCGAAGACCCTGGCCGCTGCTTCATGAAGATCGTGGCGGACAAGGCATCCCACGAGATCTTGGGCGCGCAGTTCATGTGCCAGCACGCCAGCGATATGATCAGCCAGATCAGCGAAGCGATGGTCAACCACCTGACCGCAGAGCAGATGCTGCGCACCATGCGGCCCCATCCCTCCTTTGAGGAGGCCATGATGGAGGCGTTGGAAGCGCTGGCAGCCAAACTGGAAAAATAACGAAAAGAGACCCTGCGGGGTCTCTTTTTTGCGGTTAGAATCTTTTTCCCATTTGTGCCTGTCTGTCCTGTTTTTGGGACAGGCGTTCTGCTATACTCAGGATCAAGAGGAACGACCTCCCCAAGACCCGCACTGTGTTGGGAAACTGTACGAATGAGAACGAATGAGATAGGATGAATGGCCGCAGTACACACGTTCCTCCCATGTCTTGCGTCATAAGGGGGCGCATCGACAGGAAACGCTTCGGAGCCTTTGGCACCGAAGCGTTTTTTTGCGGTCTGGGTTCAGTCTGACTCCGGCAGGTTCCGTTTGCCGGTGAGGGAGTCTAATGTAATCTTGTAGACGGCGGTGTGGGTCAGGCCATGGCAGCGCTCCACCGGGTAGTCGGCGCAGTGGTAGTGCTCCAGCATCACCGTCAAGCCGTGGATCTTCTCGTCTCCTTCCACCTTCTCAGCGGTGCCGAAGCCGATGATGCTCTCGTAGCGGGCGGTGATGCCCATTTGGGTGGGTTCTACTTTGTAAAAAATGTCCCCCTCCACACACACCTGGGGGTGCTGGGTCAGGCAGTCCATCTTTTTGCCGCGAGCGGCGCCGTGGATGTAGAGGATGACCTGGTTGTCGATGACCTCCATGCCGAAGGAGACGGGGACGGCGTAGGGCATGGTGCCGTCCCACAGACCTAGGCGGAGGGTGTCACAGCGGCGGAGGAGCTGGACGCAGTCGGTCTGGTCGGCGATTGCGCGGTCTTTGCGATTCATTGGGATTCCTTTCTGTGCTGTTGGTCGATGGGGGTGAAGGTGGCGTCAGGACTGGCGCCTTTAGGGGCGAAAAAGTTGATTTTTTTATCCGACAGGCGGAAGGTCACATCCTTGAACAGGAAGATCTCCCCGTCCAGGCAGGTCACGATGTCTTTCTCTGACGTGATGCGAATCTCCTTGGCGGTGCAGCTCTGGGCGTACTGGGGGAAGCGCCAATACTCGCCCTTGGAATAGGGGGTGACGAAACGGGTGAACGCCCGGCGGGTCACCTGCTTCACCACCAGCGTGTTCAGCACGCCGTCTGTCATGCTGGCTTCCCGAACCGGCAGGAAGCCGCCGCCATAGTAGCGGCCGTTGCAGACGGTGACCAGGGAGTAGTCGCCGGTCTGGGGGACGCCGTCTAAATAGACCGTCCAGTGGGAGCCGATGCCCTTGAAGAAGAAATTCACCAGCAGCGAGGCGATGTATGCCCCCTTGCCCTGGAGGAGGGGGAGGACGCTGTACTTGTGGACGTCCGCCGCCACCCGGGCGTCGATGCCGTTGCAGGCCAGGGTCAGGGCACAGCGCTGGCCGTTGCAGTCGATGAGATCCAGAGGGGTCACGGGGCCGTCCCAGAGCAGTTCCGGGTCTTTGAATTTCCTCGCGTCCGGGCCGAAGTTTTTCAAAAAGTCGTTGCCCGACCCGGTGGGGATGGCGGTCATGGCGGCGTTGGCGAAACCGGCGATGCCGTTGGCCACCTCGTTGATGGTGCCGTCGCCGCCGCAGGCGTACAGGCGCAGCTCCTCGCCGGTCTCCACCAGGGAACGGGCCAGGGTGGTGGCGTGGCCGGGGCCGCGGGTGAGGAGGGCCAGGGTCTCGATGTTGTGCCGCTGGCCCAGCTGCTCCGCCAGGGCCTGGATGCGCTGGACGCTGCCGCCTTGACCGGCTTTGGGGTTGATGATGAAGATATGTCGCATACTCGTGTTCTCTTTTCTTCTGGTTTCCACGGGCTGTGGACAAAGCTCGCTGCTGCGTGTCCAAAAGCCCTCTTTCAAAGTATAGCGGATTTTACCGAAAAAGCAAAGAGGGGGACGAAATTTTTATGGCAACATAACAAACAAAACATAACAAAAAAGCTATATCTACAGCGGTAAAGGGACTCTGATATGCCCGAAAAAGGAAGGAGCAGATTGTATATATGCAGACGGATATACAGGAAAACCGAGCAGACCGAAGAACTGCTGCTGGAACATGCAGGATGGGCCGGAAAAGTGCGGGCGAAGCAGAGGAAAATGGAGGGGAAAGGAGCGAGATGATGCAAAGCAGAAGTGGAGAGACGAAAAAAGATGCAGGAGAAATCACAAAAAGCAGAAATGGACGAAACGGACGAGGGAGAAAAAATATTCCCATCTTGCGTATTTTGGGGCTTGCCAGATGAACCGGTTCCAGATATAATAATATGTTGTAAAACGTGTACTTTCACCGCGGCGCTTCTTTCCAGGCAGAACGCTGCAAAATCAAATCTAGGAGGAACACCACTTATGAAAAAAGCACTGGCACTGATTCTGGCTGCCGCTATGTCCTGCAGCCTGGTTCTGACCGGCTGCGGCGGCGGCAACGCAGCAGCAGGTTCCGCATCCACCGGCGCAGCTGCAGCAGGCGCTCAGAGCCTGACTCTGGCCACCGGCGGCACCACCGGCACCTATTACGCAGTGGGCGGCGTCATGTCCACCGTTCTGAACAAGAAGCTGACCAAGAGCTCTCTGACCGTCACTTCCACCGGCGCTTCCAAGGCCAACATCCAGCTGCTGTCTGACGGCGAAGCCAACCTGGCCATCGTCCAGAACGACGTTATGCACTATGCTGCAACCGGCACCGACCTGTTCGAGGCAGAAGGCAAGTATGAATCCTTCTCCTCCGTCTGCGGTATGTATGACGAGACCGTTCAGCTGGTCACCACCAACGCCAACATCAAGTCCGTCAAGGATCTGAAGGGCAAGACCGTCTGCGTGGGCGACGCTGGTTCCGGCACCGAATTCAACGCAAAGCAGGTTCTGGCCGCTTATGGCATGAGCTTTGATGACATCACCGTCAACAACGCTAGCTTCGGCGACTCCGCTGACAGCCTGAAGGACGGCAAGATCGACGCCGCCTTCGTCGTCGCCGGCGCTCCCAC
>JABLTK010038210.1_pt1 | contig 19899 bp, 20 predicted proteins | sample 7160131 | NCBI WGS metagenome assembly JABLTK01 (sample SAMN14651221, study PRJNA627086) | human gut metagenome | isolation source: feces | host: Homo sapiens
AGGCAATCATCGTGATGCTCTTCATCTCGATGTGTATGATGTGGACGATGCGAATCATCGTCAAGTACATGTACGATTCTACCTTCTCTGCCGATATCCGTATTCCGGTATTCATCCTCGGTGTAAGTGAAGGCGGTATCTCCCTGGCAAAGTCCATGCGCAATGAGCATCCATCCCAGTATATCCTCAAGGGTTTCACCACCACGGAAGAGAATATGATAGGCAAGTACCTCCTGGGTTGTGAGGTTTTCGCATACGATGAGAAGCTGCTGTCCGTCATGGACAAGATGAACATCAAGACCCTCTTTGTCAGTCCGATGGTAACCGACAAGTTCCTGGAGATGCAGGATATGATCGGCAAGCTTACCGCTGCCGGCATCAAGATTATGATGATGCCGAAGGCACAGTGGTGGGACGGCAAGTCAAACCTCCGCCACCAGATGATGCGTGAGGTGGATATCGAAGACCTCCTGCCACGCGATAAGATAGAAGTAGATATGGATGCCATCGGCAAGCTTCTCAGCGGCCGCACCATCCTGATTACGGGAGCAGCCGGAAGTATCGGTTCCGAGATGGTGAAGCAGATAGCCATCTACAAGCCAGCCCGTCTGGTCTTGGTAGATGAGGCTGAGACCCCGATGCACGATGTCCGCCTCTTTATGAACAAGAACTATCCTGAGATACCTTGCGAGACCATCGTCACCAGCATCACCAATGCCACCCGTATGGAGCGCATCTTCTCAGCCGACCGTCCCGACTATGTATTCCATGCCGCAGCTTACAAGCATGTGCCGATGATGGAGGACAATCCAGCCGAGGCAGTACAGAATAATATATATGGTACGCGCGTGATAGCCGACATGGCAGTGAAGTACGGCACGAAGAAGTTCGTGATGATCTCAACGGACAAGGCAGTAAACCCAACCAACGTGATGGGTTGCAGCAAGCGAATCTGCGAGATCTACTGTCAGTCGTTGAACAAGGCGATAGTAGATGGCAAGGTCAAGGGTGTCACCCAGTTTGTCACCACAAGATTCGGTAATGTCTTGGGCAGCAACGGTTCAGTTATTCCAATCTTCAAGAAGCAGATAGCGATGGGCGGTCCTATCACCGTCACCCATCCCGACATCATCCGTTTCTTCATGCTCATTCCTGAGGCATGTAAGTTGGTATTGGAGGCAGGAACGATGGGTAAGGGAGGAGAGATTTTCGTCTTCGATATGGGCAAGCCTGTCCGCATCGCCGACCTGGCAAAGCGCATGATAGCCCTCTCGGGTGTAGATGGCATCGACATCAAATACGTAGGATTGCGTGATGGCGAGAAACTCTACGAGGAAGTGCTGAATGACAAGGAAGCCACCGTCCCAACCCACCATCCAAAGATTATGGTAGCGAAGGTCCGTGAGTATCCATACGAGTTAGCTCTGAAGAACGAGCAGTCTCTCTACGACCTCTCCTTCACCTACGATGACATGGCAATCGTAAAGAAGATGAAGGAAATCGTCCCAGAGTACAAGAGCCAGCACTCGAAGTACTCCCAGCTGGATGCGTAGTAAAAATCAGTGGGACATTAGAGTACAAAGCAAAAACTCTCCTCAAAAATTTGGTAGTTTCACAGAAAACTCTTATATTTGCACTTAAAAAAAGGAGATACAATTATGAATACAATAGCAATTGATAGCAATATATATAAAGGAGCGGAAAGTTATGCTAAATTGCATAATATTAGTGTAACAGCTGCAATAGAAAAGGCGATTTCTATGTTTTTGCAAAAGGTACAACCTAAGCAAAGACTATTAGAAACCGATGAATTTAGAGATGCTTTGTCTTATGTGAAGACATTAAAGGCAAAAGGTGGCAAACCGATACCGGCAGATGAAAATAGCTTAGATGCGTTGGTTGAAAAAAAATATGCATTATGAGAGTTTTGTTACTGCCATGTATGTAGCTCGTAAGTATGAGTATCAAAATGTAAAAGAAGCCCTTCTAGCGGTGTCGAATTTTGTTGATGTTTTAGACTTGCAAGGCAATACGGTAATTGAAATGCTCTCTTCTGATTGGAAGGATTATGAAGATGCAACTCAGAATGCCACAGCTTTGCGAGCTGAGGGAGATTGTATTGTAACTCGTAACAAGAAAGATTTTTCAAATTCTTCTTTACCCGTTTATACTCCTGCTGAGTTGTTGGATATTTTAAACCAATAAAGGTGGTGTTGCTTCTGATATGTTTAAGTTGCCCCCGAACATTAGCCTTGCGGCCTCAAGCAGTCCCCATGCGGTCCCATCCCGCATAATTTGACGAAGACCTTTGATGGTCCGCCAACCTTATAGCGTAGCGGTTCCGAGCACCGGAGGGCGGTTACATCCTTCCTCCTGAGGAGGAAGGCTTGGTTAGAGGTGGAGCTCCCTTTGGCTAAAGGGAGACGGAGGGATTCGAAAGATGACAAGTGCAGAGCGATACTGCAATGGGGAACAAATATAACATTTTTCAAAATACTGATAGGTGTAACTACTTGTAATATAGTAGAGACGCTGTATTGGTGATAAACGGAAGTCTGTCAGAATCTCCTGATTGTGGAAATTTCTTACAAATTCAAGATTTAATCTCTTCAAAACTTACGGATTTTCGACCCGGAATTCTTTCTTGGAGAATATCCGAAATATGTCAAAATGCGTAAAGTGCAGTAAATCAGTGTGTTATCTAAGTTAATAGGTTGCGTCAAAAAATCAGAATTCTGCAGTTGTACAACTAAGACCCTTATAGTTGTACAACCATAACTCCAGAGTTGTACAACCATAGCATATATAGTTGTACAACTGCAGACTTACGGTCGTACAACTATAGGTCATTCGTTCTGCAAAGAGCACGAAATGCGATATAAACTCGATAGAATTAGGTCATCGCAGCCATCTAGATTGAAAATCTGGAAATTGCGATAATTCAGAAACAAAATTTGACAAGGTCATATTCCCGAAGAACAAATCTGAAATCTGTGGGACTTTTCAGCATGAAGCAAAAAAATCCCCCAAAAGTTTGGTAGTTTCAAAGAAAACCCTTATATTTGCAGGCAATATTAGAATATTACGATTATGGCAACATTGGTACTCGATAATACATTATATCAAGGCTATGCAACAATAGCAGAGCAGAATAACATCAGTGTGACTGATGCTATGGCAGAAGCTTTGCGATTATTGAAGAAACAGCTGAAAAAGAAGCCAAGTTTTTCGTTAAGACAACGACTTGAGAAGCGAATTCTTGAACTTCGAGGTTTGCCAGCAAATTGGGATTATGAAGGTTCCTCTTCAATATCATCAGAAGCGTGTGATTATTCTCAGAAGGTTGTTTCATCCTGTAGCGAATCATTGCTTCAGGGATTAGCAATATTCCCAAATACCAATGGCTATATATTAATGCAATGGAAGACTGCCAAAGGAGATGCCTGTTTATCTATTCTTAGTGATAGGATAGTGTATGATGTCAATTATGGAGAGACAGAGAAAGAGGGCATCCTCCCGTTTTCGGAACTCCCTAAATTTTTGGAAGTCTTAAAGAACATAGCCTAATGGAATGTGATATAACATTTGAGAAACCAGTATTGAAAGATAGGGAGGAGATAGCTCGATTGTTGTCTTCTCCAGCCTTTTATGACGAAAATACCCATCAGTTGAATTTTGCGGCATTTAATCTTCGACGTTTTACGAATGGTGAAGTCGAGTCATATGTTTCATTGTCTAGGATGTCATTTATAGACCAAAGGCATTTGAATAAAAAAGGTAAGTATGTTTTTAAAAAGACAGAAAGTCGGTATGTGGGTTATGCTCTTTTTACTCCAAAGTATTTAGCAAACTTACATGATAGATTAAGAATATATCCTGTTAAAGCTGGTCTTAGTGATCATTGTGGAATGTTTTTCTTGGGAAAGGATAAGAAGATAGTTTGTGATGACTTGACGATTCGGCCTTATACATTAAAGACATTGCGTTCTCTTTGTGACTTATTACAAAACAGGGTGATTTTAAAATAGGTGTAATACCCCCACCTTTAGTAAGATAATAGCAAACTATAGCAAGATAATCGCAAGTTATACCCAGGCGGTCCCATCCCGCATAACATGGCGCAGGGCTTTGATGCCCCGCCAACCTTATAGCGTAGCGGTTCTGAGCACCGGAGGGCGGTTACATCCTTCCTCCTGAGGTTTCTGTCCCCCGCAAACGGGGGAACCGAAGGGGGTGTAAAGACCATTGAGGAAGGCTTGGTTAGAGGTGGAACTCCCTTTGGCTAAAGGGAGACGGAGGGATTCGAAAAACTCCTCATTCGAGCGACGACTAGTGCAGAGCGATACTGCAATGAGGAACCAAAATATAAAATCATGAAATCTTATTTCTCAATAAAGCCAGGAGCAACCTTCTTTTTAGGTAGCTCCCGCCCCCTCGTCTATCATAAAGACGATGCTGTATGGGGACAAGAAACATTATAATGTTATGATTGTAATTCCAAATAGGAACTTCACAGCTGATAGCATCCGCTTGGTTCAGCTACTCAATAGCACAACGAAAGTCAATATACTGAAAGCATGTGACAAGCTCGACCTATACGTAAGTCCCAACTTGAAGAAAGATGAGACTGCTAGGCGAATAGCCCAGGAGATGTTGGATAATCCAATCGAAATCTTGAGCCGTTTGAACAAGCAGGAACTCCAGATAGTAGATGAGTTTGTAAAAGGCGATGCCAACACCTACGTGGTGCGCAAGATGCGCAAGACCCAGTACAAGCTTCAGAAGCTATTCTTGGTAGCAACCTATGAGGATAAGGAGAACCAGGAATGGCACATGCTGATGCCATCAGAGTTAACCAAAGCCTTGTCCACCAGTCTCAACTTCTATTTGGATATGGCCAACAAAGGCGTCAAAGCCCCATCTGCCAAGCAACTCCGAATGATGTCCGCCTTAGGTCAATTCTTAGGGAGCAAAGAGCTTTAATGTTTTCTTAGATAGAAAAACAAAAAGTCTAATTCCTTTAAATACTCTGTATCCCCAGTAAACACTGGGGATGGAGTCGTATTGCCATAGGGGTTGGATGCTAACTTTAATTTTCGCAAGAACAATGCAGTATTTCTGCAATCTTATCATGTAATTTTGCAGCCTGTAAAGGAATGCAAGTAAAAAATATGGCTTATGAATAGCTGTTATGCGAATAAATCCGACTTGTTTATTGGTGCTGCTGAAGAGATAAATAATAGTACTTATTTTTATCTGGCAGTACCTCATAGCGCATATTATAGTTGTTTTCTTTGGATGAAACATCTATGTTATAGCAAGTATGGTAAGACAGAAAATGAAATAAAAAATGAGGTTGATCCAACGATGCATGGGACACATGAAATCATGGCAGAATTTATACGCATGAGATTATATGACTCAGCAAGTAAATTCGAGGAAAAGCAAAGAGCTAAGGAATTTATTGCAAAGATTGGACAATTAAAAAGAATAAGGTTTAAGGCAGATTATGGCGAAGAGTCTATCACTATTACGCAAAGTATGAAGTCTATAGAATTAGCTAAAGATGTCCTTAAAATTTTAAAAACGATTTGATTATGGCAACTTTTGATTATTTGAAAGAGCAATTGAATGAATTCGTAAAACAATTCAAGAATGCAAAGGCTAGCTACGAGTATGATGAATTGGCAAATTTACATACAATAGAAATCTTGCCCCAAGCTGTTTTTGATAGTGAAGAATTCACAGATTGGGAGTGTGATTTTTTTAAACGTGCTTATAAAGCAATTCCTGGTGAAGATATATCATTTATATCAGAAGATGCTTATTTCGGAATAGAAACTGTAGGATGGAGTGTACAAGGTGAGGATTATCTATTGAGTGAATCCTTGACGATGCAAACTATTTGTGTGGAAATGGATAATCATTTTTGCTATTCTGAGAATTTTAGTTTTGCTGATTTATCAGATGATTTCTTTAGTAACGATTATACACAAGCTGCATAGTTATGGAAAATATAGAAGATAAAAAGTCTGGCTTTCGTGTATTAAATATCATGTTAGCAGAATCCCATTTCACTAGAATTGGAAATGTTGATTTTCAAGACTCTAAAAGAATGGTTAGTTTTGAGACAGGAGTAGGAGGTCGGGACAATAAGATAAATGTCAGGCTGAAGACTACTGTTGTAAACATGAAAGATGGTTCAGAGCAATATCGTATTGAAGTCTCTATGATTGGAGTCTTTGAACGTAATGGCAATTCTCAGATATCGACAGATGAGGAGTTTGGACGTGTCAATGGTGCAGCCATCATCTTCCCATTTGTTCGTGAGCACATTGCTAACATTGCATTAAAGGCAGGATTGGGAAGCATTATCCTTCCACCTGTCAACTTCACAAAGGTCAACAAAGATAAAACAAACAATAAATAGAACGATTCTCTATGGCTCAAGGAAAGAATGCTTATATACGCTACAAGGTATTAGACCGCTGTTTCCGTGATAGTAGAAGACACTATTATATGGAAGACTTGGTGGAAGCATGTAATGAGGTACTTTACAATTATGATGGTTCATCAGTATCAGAGCGAACCATTCGTGAAGACATTCATTTCATGCAGCGTCAAGCAGGCGGTGGTGTGCCTTTGGAGAGAAAAATGGATGGTCATAGAGCCTATTATATGTATTCTGATAGAAATTTTTCCATTCAGAATCTTCCAATGAGCCAGAGTGAAGCGGAGATGTTGTCCGATACTATTCAGATGCTTTCCAGATTCAAGGGACTTCCAAATTACGAATGGTTGGAAGCTACCATTGCTCAGATGAAATCAACCTTCAATTTGGATAATGCTAAGCAGTCATATGTTAGCTTCTCGCAGAATGAAGATTTGCGTGGTCTGAATTATTTCTCCCGATTGTATGAAGCAATAGCGAGTCATCAGGTGGTATCGCTTCAATATCATAAGTTCACTGGTGAAGCTTGGGAACGTTTAGTACATCCTTATCAATTGCGCCAATATAATAATAGGTGGTTTTTGGTAGGTTGGGAGCCTGCAGTAGCAGCCAAGATACCGCTCGTTGTCATACCGTTAGATAGAATTGACGATTATAGAATATTGGATGAAGAGCATTTCGTACCTTATCAAGGAGATATTGATGAATGTTTTAAGGATATTGTAGGTGTTTCGCTAAAGTTCAAGGAACCATGTCGGCACATCGTCTTCAAGGCCTATCATCCAACATCTTCTTATATAGAGACAAAGCCAATTCATCATTCGCTGCGAGTAGTAGAACGACACGAAGAATATACAATCTTCTCTTTAGACTTGATTCCGAATTATGAGTTCGAGACGATAATGATGTCTTATGCTGATAATTGTGAGGTACTTGAACCACAAGAATTGAAGGAAAGGCTTGTAGGCCGAGCTAAAAATATCATAAAATTCAATGTTGAACAATAAGTTGTTGTAACAATGAAGCAAGTCTGCAATGTTAAACACTACTTTTGCATTAGTATTAATGATTAAAGAAAGGATTAAAAATGACAAAAGAAGAAATTATTGCAGACATTAGGTCTTATTTTGGCTTTACAGTATTTTCGGGTTATTCAAATTATTATGTAGGAATAACTAATGACATTAATCGTCGTTTGTTTGATGAACATAATGTTTCTGAGCAAAAAGATTATTGGATTTATAGAACAGCAGACAGTAAGTCAATAGCCCAAAAAGTTGAGGAATATTTCCTTAACTTAGGTATGCAAGGAGATACTGGTGGTGGAACGGATAATACATGTATTGTTTATTGTTATAGAATTACAAGTTCTACTATTGAGTAATATTGTGATTTTTGGAACATAAATAACACTCTTCGTACTCAACGGCTACTCAGCGAGGGATAGTGGATATAGAGCGGCCACAAACATCAATTATTTATGGAATACGAAAAACCTTCATTCCTAGCGCAGAGTGCAATTATGATGGCTGATTGTCAGAGAAAGCCATGTGGAAGACCATCTTGTGTAAGAAAACCTTCCGGCACGCATTAATTGATTGCTTTGTGTAAAACTGAGCGATAGTTATTATACTATCGCTCACAATTTGATTGCTATGATAGTTCAAAAATTGCCATATATTTTGTTTCGGTCCTATTCTTCTTATGGTTATCTTACAGATAATCGTAATTTTGGATATGATACCGCTTCACATAGTTGCAAGAAAGTAGGAGAATTAATATTGTCTAATACTGGTAAAGTTTTCTATGCTAACCTTAAGGATATTCCAGAAAAGCTAGATGATGTTATTCTTCGTTTAAGCAAGTTGTATTCAGCTGTTCCTGTTGCTGTGATAAGTAGAGATGCCTTGGAGTTTTACAAAGAATTGTATTCGAAAGGTTTTATCTTTATGGGAGCAGAACATGATTTTGCAGATTTCGTATCGCATTATTTTTCATATAATAATAGACAAGCTTTTGAGCTGAATATTCCTCAGTTACAAACTAGTCAAACAATATACGAAGAGACATTTGGAACAAAATATAGCTTGTCTCGTGTTCATGTTGATATTTCGAGTCGCTGTAATGAAAGATGTGTTCATTGCTATATACCAGAAAAGAATAAATGTACTATAATGTCAGAGAAAGTTTTTGATAGTGTTCTCTCTCAGTGTCGTAGTATGAATGTTCTTAATATAACGATTAGTGGTGGTGAGCCATTATTAAATCCGAATTTGAAACGCTTTTTATTAGAGTGCAGTCGATATAACTTCTCTGTTAATCTGCTTTCAAATTTAACATTGTTATCAGAAGAATTGATAGATCTAATAGCATCAAATCCTTTGATAAGCATTCAAACATCGTTATATTCTATGGATGAGAGTGTTCATGACTCTATAACCCGTAAGAAAGGTAGCTTTAAACAAACACTTCATTCAATCGAACAGCTTCATGCAAGGAATATACCTATTCAAATAAATTGTCCGGTTATGAAGCAGAACAAAAGTGATTATAAGGGGGTATTGGAATTTGCTAAATCATTGAATATCGAGGCTGATTATGATTACTCACTTTATGGTAGTTATGATTTAACTTCTAGTAATTTGTCATGTAGATTGTCTGCTGAAGAGATCGAAAATATAGAAAAAACAAAGGTTTTGAATAATTCAGAATTAGAGTCTATAAAAAATAAGCAAACAGATTTTTCAACTCCAATATGTCCTGTATGTAAGAGTTCTTTGTGTGTCTCGAACAATGGTGATGTTTATCCTTGTGAAGGATGGCAGAATCTCAAGTTAGGAAATATAGAAAAACAAAGTTTGAAAAAAATATGGGATGAGAATCCTATTGTATTGGGATTGAGAAATCTACAATATAAAGATTTTCCTAAATGTAATTCTTGTTTACATAAACAGTTTTGTTCTATATGTCTGATTATGAATGTGAATGAAGACAAAAAAGGAAATTATAGTAATGTTAATCCATTCATATGTGAGGTCGCAAAAATCAAAGAACGTAATTATAGAAAAGCTAGTATCTTATGAATATTTAATTTGAAAGTTATAAGTACTGACTTATTATATGTTGACGCAATTACAGATATATAATCAAATTGAATTTATTGATTGCCCTATGTCGGAATGATTAAGGCGGTCCCATCCCGCACAATTTGGCGAGACCTTTGATGGTCCGACAACCTTATAGCGTAGCGGTTCTGAGCACCGGAGGGCGGTTACATCCTTCCCTTTTCGAGAAGGGAAGGCTTGGTTAGGATGTGGAGCTCCCTTTGGCTAAAGGGAGACGGAGGGATTCGAAAGTCTCCTTCTTTAACGGTAAGGAAGGACGGGTAGGTTTTCGAACATCACTTCTTTAATGGTAAAGAAGGACGGGATGATTTTAGAAAAAAGAATATAAAAACACAATATCATGATGAAAAATTTCAAAGATATAAAAATAGCTGTAGCCGGTACCGGCTACGTCGGTCTGAGTATAGCAACCCTGTTATCTCAGCACCATCATGTAACAGCAGTAGATGTAATCCCAGAGAAGGTGGAGAAACTCAATAATAAGATTTCTCCAATCCAGGACGATTACATCGAAAAGTATTTGGCAGAAAAGCCATTGAACCTCGTGGCAACCCTTGATGGCAAGTCAGCCTATAAGGATGCTGACTTCGTGGTGATTGCAGCTCCAACCAACTACGACCCAGTGAAGAACTACTTCGATACAACTCATGTAGAAGAAGTCATTGACCTGGTTCTGGAGGTAAACCCAGATGCAGTGATGGTCATTAAGAGCACCATCCCTGTAGGTTACACCCGCAACCTCTACTTGAAGTATGCCCAGAAGGGTGTAAAGAAGTTCAATCTTCTCTTCTCTCCAGAGTTCCTTCGTGAGAGCAAGGCACTCTATGATAATCTTTATCCAAGCCGCATTATCGTAGGCTATCCAAAGATTATCGATCGCCCAGAATTTGCAGAAGAAAATGAGGCTATCAATAAGGTTACCGATGTCGAGATGATGAAGGAAGCAGCCAAGACCTTCTCTCAACTTCTTGTTGAAGGTGCTATCGCATCACAGTCCGTAGGCAATTCAACACTTAACACTCAACATTCAACATTAGAAAACAAGGGCATTCCTTGTTTGTTTATGGGTATGAAGGAAGCTGAAGCTGTTAAGCTCTTCGCCAATACCTATCTGGCACTCCGAGTAAGCTATTTCAATGAGCTGGATACATACGCAGAGGTAAAGGGACTCGATACCAAGGCAATCATCGATGGTGTAGGTCTTGACCCACGAATCGGCACCCATTATAACAACCCAAGCTTCGGCTATGGTGGTTATTGCTTGCCAAAGGATACTAAGCAACTCCTGGCAAACTATGCCGATGTTCCTGAGAACCTGATTGAGGCAATCGTAGAGAGCAACCGTACCCGTAAGGACTATATTGCTGATGCTGTACTCCAGAAGGCTGGCTATTATAACGAGAATAGTTCTTTTGATGCTAGCAAAGAGCACAGCTGCGTGATTGGTGTCTATCGTCTGACAATGAAGTCAAATAGCGATAACTTCCGTCAGTCTGCTATCCAGGGCATCATGAAGCGTATCAAGGCAAAGGGTGCAGAGGTTATCATCTATGAGCCAACATTGGAAGATGGAAGTACATTCTTTGGTAGCAAGGTAGTAAATGATATGAATGCTTTCAAGAAGCAGAGCCAGGCAATTATCGCCAACCGCTATGATGCTTGTCTGGATGATGTAAAGGACAAGGTATACACTAGAGATATTTTTAGAAGAGATTAAGATTATGGTAAGTTATAATATAGATTTAACAGGCAAGACAATCCTCGTTACAGGTGCGGCTGGATTTATTGGCAGCAATCTTGTAAAGCGTTTGTTTAATGATGTGGAGAACATCAAGGTGATAGGTATTGATAGTATTACAGATTACTATGATGTAAACATCAAATTCGAACGTCTAAAGGAAATTGAGGCAATGGGTAAAGATTGGACGTTTGTTCATGACTCTATTGCCAATAAGGAGGCTATCGAGAAAATCTTCTCAAACAACAATATTTCAGTGGTTGTCAACTTGGCAGCTCAGGCTGGAGTACGTTATAGTATTACTAACCCTGATGCTTATATCCAAAGCAACCTTATTGGTTTCTATAACATCTTGGAGGCTTGTCGTCATCACGAAGTTGAGCATCTTGTATATGCCTCTTCTTCTTCAGTTTATGGAAGCAACAAAAAGGTTCCATATTCTACAGATGATAAGGTGGATAATCCTGTAAGTCTATATGCAGCTACCAAGAAGAGTAACGAGCTGATGGCTCATGCGTATTCTAAACTCTATAACATTCCAAGTACGGGTTTGAGATTCTTCACCGTGTATGGTCCAGCAGGAAGGCCTGATATGGCATACTTTGGATTTACCAACAAACTGGTGAATGGCGATATAATCAAGATCTTCAATTATGGTAACTGCAAGCGTGACTTCACTTACGTGAATGACATCGTGGAAGGTATTGTTAGAGTGATGCAGTATGCGCCTGAGAAACAGAATGGTGAAGATGGATTGCCTATCCCTCCATACAAGGTATATAACATCGGTAACTCGCATCCGGAAAATCTTTTGGAGTTTGTAAGCATCCTGCAGGAGGAGTTGATTCGTGCTGGTGTTCTGCCTGAAGATTATGACTTCGAGGCACATAAGGAGCTGGTTTCTATGCAGCCAGGCGATGTGCCAGTTACCTATGCCGATACCACACCGTTGGAGCAAGACTTCGGGTATAAGCCTGCTACTCCTTTGAGAGAGGGATTGAGAGCATTCGCTGAGTGGTATAAGGTATATTATTCTTAATGAATTGTATTGTAAATATATGGGTATATGCTAATAAGAAAAATTAAAAATTTATATAATAGATATTTCCTTTCTTTTGAGCAACAGGCTCGTAAGGCTGGTGTGAGAATGGGTAAAGATAACCAATTCTTGTCTAATTTCTGGAGCTCAGAGCCTTATTTGATAGAGATAGGAGATAACTGCCAGATTACAGCAGGAGTGAAATTCTTCACTCATGGGGGGGCAAAGATTGCCAGAATAATCGATTCTTCTTTTGATTGTTTTGGAAAGGTTAAGATAGGAAGTAATGTCTATATTGGAACCAATTCATTGATTATGCCGGGTGTTACTGTTGGCGACAATGTATTGATAGCTGCAGGAAGTGTGGTTACTCACTCCGTGCCAAGCAATGTTGTTGTAGGAGGTAATCCTGCTCATATCATTTGCTCTTTTGATGAGTATTACCAACATAATCAGAAATATAATGTTGGAACAAAGGGGCTTAACTCTTGTGAAAAAAGAAAAGTTTTATTAAGTCTTAATGAAGAGAAGTTTATAAAAAAGTAATTCAGAAAACTAGATTTAAATATTATAGGCTGCTTATAATATAAGACAACTTGTTATCTGCTATTCTTTCTCTTTATAAAATTTAAAGTATGAGTCCACTTGAAAAAGTGTTCTCGTTAAAGTTTAACATACATTCGTCCTTTGATATTTTGTAATCTGGAGATTTTTTGTACCTTTTTGGGGGGCTCAAACAATAATCCTAGTTATGTTCAAGAAGAATCCAAAGACAAAGCAATTCGATATGTTCAGTTCTCCATCAGGACTGTTGTGTGAACGTGAGGGACGTCTATACTATGGCTTTCGTCGTAAACTTTGTAAGCATGAAGAAAAGTTCAAAGAGAACCTCTTTGACAAGTGTTTCAAGCAAATAACGAAGCAGCAAGCCTTGTCATTCTTCGTTGAGGATGCTGCTAAGATAGTGTATCGTACTGTTAGTGAGACTATGGGTAAGTGTCTTTTGAGCTTGGGTATAGTCATAGACTATATTCTCATCCATTCCGTATCTGGGACAAATCCCTATTGGAACGAGTGTTCTCTGAGCAATACGAGAAGTCAGACGATGAATGGAAGATTGTCCTTGAGAACGCCGATGACAAGAAGTCATATAGGTATTTCAAGAAAGAACATGTAGACAAGGCTGAGGTCAGACGCAAGGTTGAGTCCATACCGTTTAAAGAACGAAAGAAACGCAACAACGTAGAAGCATTCATGCTCCAGTATGGCTTCCATATAAGAAACAACAAGACCGAATACCGTAAACTCTTTAAGTACGGCTTGCAAGCGATTGTAAGATGCGCTTGGATCGTCTTTTCTGGTTTGACAACAAATTAAGCCTCCAAATTGCAAAATAAGTAGTTCAAAGAGCGAATAGCTCTATTGTGAGGCATTTTTAAGGCTGTAGTTGCGTGCTAAAGTTGTTTGACCAACTAATACACTAACTATTCGCCAGAGTTAGTTAATGCCAAGGACAGAATATAACTGCCCAAGGCTATTGTTTAATTTAAATAGAACCCACTTTTTCAAGTGGACTCATGTATTAATTAGAATAATATGTCTCTTAATTCTGATAGGTCTAAACGCATAGCTAAAAATACGTTGATGTTATACTTCCGTATGATATTGATGATGCTCATCGGTTTATATACATCAAGGGTCGTACTTCAAACGCTAGGCGTAGTAGATTATGGTATAAACAATGTTGTCGGTGGCGTAATTACTATGCTAAGTTTTTTAACTGGGGCTTTAGGTGGAGCAACGTCACGCTATATAACCTATGGCTTAGGCAAGGGTGATTTAGCACAGTTGAAACAGACATTTGGTAATATTCTCACGATTCATTATGCGCTGGCGGTAATAGTTCTCATCTTGGGAGAAACGATAGGACTATGGTTCTTGAATACGGCGCTACAGATACCAGCAGATAGAGCAAATGCAGCATTTTGGGTTTACCAATTTTCGATCTTGTCTTCAATGATGGCGGTAGTGAGTGTTCCTTACAATGCAGCAGTGATTGCTCATGAAAAAATGTCGGCTTTTGCCTATATGTCTTTGTTGGATGGAATCTTAAAACTGGTGATTGTATTTTTGTTAGTGACTGTTCCATTTGATAAGTTGATAGTTTATTCTTTCTTGTTTTTCATGGTGCAATGTATTGATCGATTGATTTACTATTACTATTGTAAAAAGAAGTTTATAGAGACCCATGCTCCTTGTTCGTATGATAAAAAAATGTTTAAGGAAATCTTTGCTTATGCAGGCTGGATGATGAATGGTTCTCTGGCTGACATGGGATATACTCAAGGACTCAATATGCTTTTGAATATATTCTTTGGCCCAGCAGTGAATGCTGCTCGTGGCATTGCAGTACAAGTACAGGGCATAAGCCAACAGTTTTGTACTAATTTTCAGATGGCATTAAATCCTCAAATTACCAAGAGTTATGCTCAGGAAGACATTGGCTATATGCATTCTTTACTTATAAGAAGCTCTAAATTTTCCTTTTACATCATGCTTTTCATCGCATTACCTTTAATGCTGGAGGCTGAATTTGTGCTTCGTTTGTGGTTGGGGATTGTACCAGATTATACTGTAACTTTTGTGCGATTGACCCTGGTTGTCAGTTTGCTGTTTACTTTAAAAAATCCTATAAATGTATCTGTGCATGCCACTGGAAAAATTAAGCGTTTTCAAATGATAGAGGCTAATATGTTATTGAGTATAGTTCCTATTGCATATTTGTTGTTGAAATTTGGAAATGTTCAACCTTGGACGGTATTTTTAGTACATATTGTTGTAGAAATCTTCACCCAAGTCGCAAGGTTGAAAATTGTATTACCTATGATAAATATGAGTATTTTAACATATTTGCAGCAAGTTTTAAAACCAGTATTGGCTACTGCGATAGTTGCTCCTATTTTTCCTGTGGTATGTTACTATTTTTCGTCTTCTAGCTTTGTCTCATTTTTTATTATATGTATTGTTTCTGTATGTTGTTTGATACCAACTATTTTTTATATAGGGTGTTCTAGTGGAGAACGATTGTTTTTGACTAATAAAGTGCAGACAATTTTCTGTAAAATTAAGAAGAAATAGAACGAATATTTATAAATAATTAAAAAGATAAAATAATGAAAGTATTATTTGATGTTACAGATATAACAGAGCAACGAAAGTTCATGAGTATTCCTCAGTATAAATTGCGTTTGCTTAAAGTTTTCTCCTCGCAAGAGAAAGAGAACATCACATTGTTGGTTACCAATAATAATGTTGGGTATATAAAAAAAATATGTCCTCAATACCAACAAAAAATTGTTGACAATCGAAAGAATATATTAACGAGAATACCGTATATTAGATGTTTTGTATATCCTTGTCTTTTCAAGAAAGTAGTTGAATCTAGTGGTTGTGATGTATTCTTTAGTGCTTCGGATACAACGAGTATAACTAAATTGAAAATGAATGTTCCTAAGGTTATCGTTATTCACGACTTGAAGGCAATTAAGTATCTTGATGTTAGAAAAAGAAAAGAGGCATATGATGTTATTAAGCAAAATATAGATACTGCAAACCGAGTTATTGCGATATCCAATTATACTAAAGAGGACATTCTACGTAATTTTGAATGTCCAGAGCATAAGATAGATGTTGTTTATAATTCGGTAAATGTAATAGCTGAGTCAGTTTGCCCAAAGATAAAACTGCCTCATAGATATATATTGTGGGTTAATACCTTTAATCCATATAAAAATATTTTTACCTTAATTAAGGGATATTCTAAAATATTTAATGAGATAGAGCAAGATTTAGTTTTAGTAGGCTGCGAATCTCCATATTGGATAGATACTTGTTTGCCCTTTATCAAGGAATATGGCTTCGAAAATAGAGTTCATGTATTGTTTGGTATCTCTGATGAAGAATTGCGTTATTTATATGAGAATGCAGATTTGTTTGTTACAACATCTACTCATGAGGGATTTGGTTATACTCCAATAGAGGCCGCTATATATAAATGTCCTGTAATCAGTACAAGATGTGAGGCTTTATCTGACACAACACAAGGCAAATTTACTTATTTGGATTCTCCTTTTGATGATGATAAATTAAGCACACTAATGTTAGAAATAATCAAAAAAGGAAAAGACATGGTACTTTTAATGAAAATTTCAGAATTCTTTAAGAATATGTATGATGTTCATAAACAGAAAGACCAAATTCTTAAGGTGCTGAGTGAAGTAAAAAACTCAGTTATAAAGAGTAGATAAAGTATGAGTAATGTTTTAAATTAATATAGTTATGAATAGTAATCATGAAATCTTCAAGCACAGATGGTTTGCAGACCCTTATCTGTTGGAGGTTACGGATAAGCAAATTTGTTACTTATGCAGATACAACACCTTTGGAAGAAAATTTTGGTTACAAGCCATCTACTTTACGTGAGGGATTACGTGCATTTGCCGAATGGTTTCAGAAATATTATTTGTAAAAAAGTTAAGTAATTAAAGCAGAATTAGTTAGGGCGAAGATAACGCAATCACGTATCTTTTTCATGAAACTCGAAAATATGCTGGTTCAATCTTCTGAAGGCATATTTCCTTCCATGAACTATCTGACCTCTATAAATGAGAAAAGGTATCAGAGCAGATGAAAAGTAAGCATCCAACCCCTATTTTGGCGGTTTGAACGATAAGTGTTACCTTTGCGCCATGTTAAACATTAAATGTTATAAGTATGGCAATAAGTAGTAAAGATCTTGAGAGCCTGTGGCAACGCTATAAAGCGGAGGCGGTACCAGCAGGCATTTCGGTAAATCAATTTTTCGAATCCAATGGAGTTCCTTATCATGTATTTGAAAAGTGGTACAAGAAGAAGTTCCAGGCTCCAAATGTTGTGGAGTGTGTTGTTGCAGGTGCGCCAGATTCAACCAGTGCAGTTCCAACACCATCCAAGCAGGGTAATCCTTCAGCCGGTTTATCTCCAGCTCCGACCGAGGATGCCGTTGTCATCAAGTATGTCAATCTTGGGCTTAGCAATGGTATGAAGATAGAGCATCATAATTTGAGCTATTCTGGTCTTCAAAGTTTTATCTCTAAACTTCAAGCCTTATGTTTAGCTTAAATGGTGCCGTAAAATATAAGTATATTCCCAACTATCAGGATATGCGTGGAGGTTATGACAAGCTTTGTGGAGTGATACGCTCTTTGGGCGAAGATCCAGAGGATGGCACCGCTTACGTGTTTACTTCCAAGGATCAAAAGATAGTAAAGATCATCAGACATGAACATAATGAGTGTCAGATGTATTATCAGAAGTTTGACAAGAACATGAGTTTTGTCCGTCTAGAGTTTGAAGGTGTCCTTCCAATTTATGTGTTGGAGTGGAAGTATCTAGTGGCTATGCTTTCATGCCCTGTTGTAAAAAGCATAGGTCCAATAGAGCTAAAATGCTATGAGGAAGCAGCTTGATGGCGAAAATGATAGTTAATTTTCTGAAAATACGTATTCGTTTTTTTAGTAAAATAGAGTTAAGTAAATGATATTCAGAGTGTTGTAGAAAGCTTTAAGGTTGGCTTGTTAAGCCCTGTTTTCGATGTTTTGCGATACTGCAAACATGTCTGACATAGGGTGGTATTACGACTAACGTTAAGTCTCTGGAATAGCGTAAAATACTGAATATCAGATTGCTAAATAAGCTTTATGCGTTTTGTGGAGTCTCATAATATGATTATCTTTGCATCTGCAAACGTTTCATATTATGGCAGATATACATATAGACATAGAGCGCATGATAATGCATTCCAATTACTTGCTGGAGGTAGACAATTCTTCGGCAAGTGATGGATTATCGGATATGGAACGTAAGCAATATCTAGATCAGATAAAGGAATTGGTTCAGACTGTCCAGACACTTCTGGATGCCAACATTGCCTTGGGTAATAAGCAGAAGGAACTACAGGCAGAGTCAGATCGTAAGATTGCCGGTTTGCAGGCTCAGATTGACAAGCTTACTGGAGAATTGCAAGCCCGTAGGCGTAAGATGCATGGCAAGAACAATGAGAAGAAAACTGGTGACAAGTCGGTAAACACAGGTAAGACCAAGGAAGAGGAAGAGGGGGAATACATCGAGAATGGATGTGAGCAACCTTCCGATTCTGATGAATCAGACGAAGTTACCGACACTGAGGCGACCAATCCCAAAAAGGATTTGAGCCAACGTCCGGACCACTACAAGACCATGAAGGCTGAAGTTCTTGTGGTTCATGATTGCGACAAGGACAAGCTTAAGGCTATGGGTTTGGAGTTCATTCGCTATACCAGACCTGTCGATCAGTTTGACCGAATCAGTATGACACGTCAGGACCGCTACCTTTATGCTTGGGTACGTGACAAGGATGGCAACGAGTTCGCTTTCTTCGTGCCAAAAGATGAAGGGGAAGAGCAGCGTGCTTGCACTTTTGTCGATGAGTCGAAGTATGACATGCCAAGCATGGTTCCTCATACCAGCAGTACGAGTGGCATGCTTTCAGACTTGATTGTCAATCGCTTTCAGTATGCGATAACGAGTGGACGTGAGATGTATCGCATGGTCAATGAGAAGATGCGTATGTCTAAGTCTACTATTTTCAACTGGTTGCGACATGGTGCTGAGTTCTTGGAGAATTGTCAGGAGACCATCAAACAATGGCTATTGAAACCTGGCTCAACGATTTATTGTGATGAGTCCTGGGTTGACGCTAAGGTGACGGATGCCAATGGTGAGGTGCATTATAAGAAGCGATATATGTGGGTCATTGTCAACTTGACTACCAAGGTCTGCTATTATCTGTATGGCAGTCGTAAGAAAGAGGTTATCAAGGAATTCCTTGGTGACTTCAAGGGCACGTTGATGACCGATGCCTATGCAGCATACCTTTACTTCAATAAGTTGAAGGATTGTACTCATGTATGTTGCTGGTCGCACGTTAGAAGACTGTTTGTCTCGGCGAGTCGTGACTACAAGGATTCCTTGGCACAGGCATTCATAGACTTGATCGGTATATTATATAAGGTCGAAGTTGAGAATCAAGTATTGGGTCGCACAGAAAAAGAGATAGTCAAGCATCGAGGTGAGGAATCCCTACCAGTTTTACATGACCTCTATCAGCAAGCGACGGCACTGTTGAAACAGTTTGAGAAAAACGAGATTAAGCTCTCTGCTAAGTTGCAACAAGCCTTGACATATATGACCAAGCATTGGGAAGAGCTGATGGCATATACTAAGATAGGCAGCGTCTTGATAGACAACAACTGTTGTGAACGCGCAGTCCGCCCATTCACAAATCTCCGAAAGAACTTCGGTGGATTTAGCAGTGAGCAGGGTGCCAGAGTCACAGCAACCTTCCTTACTTTCGTTGAAACCTGCAAGCTGATGGTAAAGGCTCCACTGGATTTCTTCAGGGGATTCTTTGACATGATTGTAGCTGGAAGAAGGGATTATGCCTTGATGACAGAGGCACTTTTAGTTA
>JABLTK010086186.1_pt1 | contig 19869 bp, 15 predicted proteins | sample 7160131 | NCBI WGS metagenome assembly JABLTK01 (sample SAMN14651221, study PRJNA627086) | human gut metagenome | isolation source: feces | host: Homo sapiens
AATTAAAATTTCATCATTTCCTCCTGGAAAAGATATTAAAAAATTGCATTTTCAAGTTTAAATGATAAAGAAACAGTAAAACCTGAAGATATAGCTAAGGACTATCAAATAATTGATTATGAAGGTGTGTGTCCTGAAGTAGTTGAATGTTTTTATAAAAATCATTCAAGAGATTTCTGCTTTAGTTGTGCTAAAAGTGACAAAATAATATTAAGTTGGTCAGATGGATCACAAACTAAAATGATAGATGATTTAAAGAGTGGAAAAGTTACAATTGAATCTTTAATGGATCATGGTCTTAAAGTAATTGAAGTGGAAGCAACACCAGACAATGATTAATATTATTTATGAAGATAATCATCTTTTAGTAGTTGAAAAACCAATAAATATAATAGTCCAAGAAGATAATACAAAAGACAAAGATTTATTAACTATATTAAAAGAATATATAAAAGAAAAATATAATAAACCAGGAAATGTATATTTAGGATTAGTTCATAGACTTGATAGACCGGTAGGTGGAATAATGGTATTTGCCAAAACCTCAAAAGCAGCTGGAAGACTATCAGAGCAAATACGAAATAAAACATTTAAAAAGACTTATAATGCTATAGTAATGGGTAATATAAATCAAAGTGGAAAATTAGAAGACTATCTACTTAAAGATGAAAAAAAGAATATAGTTAAAGTTGATAAAAGTGGAAAGTTGGCAATACTTTATTATAAAAAATTAAGTTATAAAGATAATATGTCACTTGTTGAAATAAATTTAGAAACAGGAAGAAGTCATCAAATAAGAGTACAAATGTCTAATTATGGATATCCCCTTTTTGGTGACCAAAAATATAATAAAAAGGCTTCTGTTGGTGAACAAATAGCATTGTTTGCTAAGAAAATAGAATTTGTACATCCTATAACAAGAGAGAAATTAGTTTTCGAAATAGATTTACCAAATAGATACCCATTTAATATATTTAGATAGGAGAACATGAAAAAAGAATTAAATATTGAGGTAGATATACGAAATAAAAATGATTTTGTAAGTGAGTATAATGATAATACATTATCACCAGATTTAAAAAAATACCTATTAAATGAAATAGCAGGATATGATATTAATTCAAAAATTAATATAAATATAGATTGTAAATTTCAGCTTACAAAAGATGAGGAAGAAAAATATAAAAAAATAATTATAAAAGAATTTAAAGAAAGTAAAGATGAACTACTTTTAGAAATGGCTAGTAGTAATGTTAAAAAGGTAATACTTTTTACAATAGGTATGTTATTTATAGTAGCAGCATATTTTCTAAATCATATATTCGGAGAAATATTAGTAGAAGTATTTACAGTATTTGGATGGGTTGCTTTATGGGAAGTTGCTTATGCTATCTTTTTTACGGATGCTAGTAGAAGAAGAAATATAAAAAAATATAATCAAATAATAAAATCAAAAATTAAGTTTAAGTAATCTTAAACTTTTTAAATTATTGTAAATTTGAAAAAATAGATTAAAAAATAATGAAATAACTGATATAATATAATAGGTGAATGATATGGATATGGAATTTAATAATGATACAAATTATTTAGATCAACATTTTTTAGTAGATAAAAGTATTATAAATGCTTTTGTTGATGCTGCTGATTTAAAGGTAACAGAAGATGTTGTAGAAATCGGCCCTGGGAAGTGTGAGATAAGTGATACAATTGCAAGAAGAGTAAATCATTTAACATGCATTGAAATAGATAGAAACTTAGAACATTTTATAAATGTTTTAAAAGATAAACATAATAATGTTGATGTTATCTACGGAAATGCTTTAACAGTTTATATTCCACCCTGTGATAAAATTATATCTGCATTACCATATTCAATAACAGAACCTTTTATAGAAAAACTGTTGAGATGTGAGTTCAAGGAATGTACTTTAATTGTTGGTAAAAAATATGCTGATGCAGTTATAAACAAATCATTAACAAAATTAGCACTACTTACAAATTCATTCTTTAATGTAACTAAAATTATGGATATAGAACCAGAGGCATTTGATCCAGCTCCAAGAGTGATGTCATCAATTATAAAATTAATTCCTATCAAAAAGGAAGATTTAAAATATAGCTTTAAAAGATTTATATTTAGAGAAATGTTCTTTCATAGAGAAAAGAAACTTAAAAATAATTTAATGGAATCACTAATAGAATTTTCTAAAATGCACGATCAAAAATTAACCAAAAAAGAAAGTAAACAAATAATAGAAGAGTATGATATTCCAAAAGAAACATTAAATAAATTAATGGAAAATTTATCTAATGAGGAATATGAACTTATATATAACAAGTTAAAATAATAAAAAACTACATCAAGATATTTGATGTAGTTTTAATTTATCATCTTTTTAACTTCTTCATATAAATATGGTTTAAATTCATTAATAGGTAATGGCTCATTATTCAAAATTGAATTATAACAAGTGCTACCAACAAGTTCTATAATCATAAATAGAGTAACATTAGGGTTCTTTATATTCTTAGAATATTTAGTTATTTCATCAATAAACTTATCTTTTAAATCTTTATATTCTTCATCTATAATCTTGATTATATTTTTATTATAAAGACCAAGAGATAAATTTTTATTAATAAGTTTTATTAAATCTTTATTATTACTAAGAACATCAATAATATAATCAATAATACTTATAATTTTATCTGGAAAATTTAATAAATTCTTTTTATCTGTATATATAATAGCATCGTTAAATAGTTTTTTTGATTTTTCAATAATAACAGCTTCATGTATTTCCCATTTATCTTTAAAATATAAATAAAATGTTCCTTTTGCAACACCAGCTTCATTTACAATATCACTGATAGAAGTATCATTAATGCCTTTTTTTATAAAAAGATTATATGCAGAAGAGAGCAAATTCTCTTTTTTAATTTGCTTTTTTTCTTCTATTTTAGAAAGAGTATTTTCAATATTAATCATATTATCACCTTCCTTAACATAAATATTAATATAAAAATGACTAAAAGTCAATAAATTTAATAAAAAGTATTGACTATCGGTCAGTTTTGCTGTATATTACATACTGACCGTTGGTCATAATGGAGGCTATATGAAGAAATTTGGAGATTTTATTTGTAAAAACAAAATAGCAATATTAATAATATCATTTTTACTTTTAATACCAGCATTTATAGGTTATGCTAATACTAAAATTAATTATGATATATTAATATATCTACCAGAAGATATTGAAACAATGAAAGGTCAAAAAATATTAAAAGATGAATTTAATATGGGAGCTTTCACAATAATATCAGTTGATAATAGTAGAGAAAAAGAGATTCTAGATTGTGAAAAAGAAATAAGAAAGATAGAATCAGTAAATAAAGTAATATCAATAAACGATATTACTGGTACAGTTATACCACTTGAAATATTACCAGACGAGTTATTTGAAAAAGTAAAAAGTGGTGATAAAACTCTTATGATGGTTACATTTGAAGAAACAACATCAAATGAAAAAACTTTAAATGCTATAACAGAAATAAGAGAAATAATGAAAGATAAAGCAAAAGTAGGCGGAATGAGTGCTATCGTAAAAGACACAATGGACTTATCTAATAAAGAAGTTGCAATATATGTAGTAATTGCAGTTATACTTTGCTTATTAGTATTAACAGTTTCATTAGATTCATATATAGTACCATTTATATTACTTAGCAATATTGGTATAGCAATTATATATAATATGGGAACAAATATTATGTTTGGTGAAATATCATACATAACAAAAGCAATAAGTGCTGTACTTCAACTTGGAGTTACAACAGACTTCTCAATATTCTTATATCATAAATATCAAAGTAACTTAGAAAAAACAAGTGATAGAAATGAAGCAATGGCTGCATCTATAGCAGAAACATTGGTATCAGTTTTAGGTAGTGCATTTACTACAGTTGCAGGTTTCTTAGCACTTTGTAGTATGAACTTAACACTTGGAAAAGATATTGGACTTGTAATGGCAAAAGGTGTTATCTTTGGTCTTATATGTGTAGTAACAGTGTTCCCAGCTATGTTACTTATATTAGATAAATATATTAATAAAACAAAACATAAATCATTATTGCCTAAATTTGAGCATATAAAGAAATTTAGTTTAAATTATTATAAACCAATATTCATTGCATTCTTAATATTATTAATACCTGCTTATATTGGTAACCATAATGTAAATGTTTATTACAACTTAGATAAATCACTTCCTAAAACATTAGAGAGTGTTAAAGCAAATGAAGAACTTAAAAAAGAATTTAATATTGTTTCACCAGAAATAGTATTATTAAATAAAGATTTAAAAATAAATGAAGTATCATCTTTAGTAGATGAATTAAAAAATACAAAAGGAATTGATTTAGTACTAAGTCCAAGTGAACTTACTAAATATGGTTTCCCACTTGAAGTATTAGATGATGAAATAACTAGTATATTTGAAGATGATAATTATCAAATGTTATTTATTAATTCAAGTTATGAAGTTGCATCACCTGAATTAACTAACCAATTAGAAATAGTAAATAATTTAGTACATAAATATGATAAGAATGCAATAATTGCTGGAGAAGGACCTCTTACTAATGACTTAATTAAGATTAGTGATGAGGACTTCAAAAATGTTAATTATGTTTCAATAGGAGTAATATTTGTAATTATGTTTATCGTATTAAAATCATTGTCATTACCTGTATTATTAATATCAGCAATAGAATTTGCAATATTTGTAAATGTAGCTATATCTTATTATACAGGAGTAACACTTCCATTTATTGCATCAAAAGTAATTGGAACAATACAACTAGGTGCTACAATAGATTATGCTATTCTTATGACAACTAAATATTTAGAACTTAGAAATAATGGAAAAGATTCGCATGAATCTATGAAAGAAACATTAGATGCTTGTGTAAGTTCAGTATTCGTAAGTGGCATGTGCTTCTTTGCTGCAACATTTGGAGTAGGTATATATACAGATATAGATTTAATTGGTTCAATATGTACATTAATTTCAAGAGGTGCAATTATTAGTATGTTAGTAGTTATATTAATATTACCATCATTACTTATGTTATTTGATGGAATAATTATGAAAACTACATATAAAGGTAAAGGAAAGAAGGAATTAAAAATGAAAAAGAAAGTTTTAGCTGGAATATTAATTACAACAATGTTACCATTAACAGTTTTTGGAGCGACTAAAGATGAAACAGTTTATTCAAGACTTGAAAGTGATGGTTCTGTTTCTAAAACAATAGTAAGTAATCACTTATCAAATTTGAATAAAGGCACTTACAATGATAAAACTAATTTAACAAATATAATTAATGTTAATGGAAATGAAAAATATAATTTAACAAATAATAAATTAGTATGGAATACAGATGGTAAAGATATATTCTATAAGGGAACAAGTAATCAAACATTACCAATAGAAACAACAATAAAATATTATTTAAATGATAAAGAAATATCTAATAAAGAATTAAATGATAAAAGTGGTAATGTTAAAATAGTTATCAAATATAAAAATAATTCTAAAAATATAAAATATGTAAATGGTAAAAAAGAAACATTATATACACCATTCTTAGTAACATCATTTATGATGCTTGATAAAGATAATGTAAGTGATTTAAAAGTAGATAATGCTAAAGTTATTGATAATGGTATTAATTATATGATAGCTGGTTATAGTGTTCCAGGACTATATGAAAGTCTAAAGATAGATGAATTAAAAGGAATGGATACAATAACTATTGAATATAAAACTACATCTTATAAATTTAGTTCTATTTATATGGCTGCTTCATCTAATTTATTTGATGAAGATAATAATTCACTTAGTGAGTTAAATAAAATATATAGTAGTGTTAATAAATTAAGTGATTCAACTAATAAATTAGTAAATGGAAGTAAAGATTTAAAAGATAATCTTGCTAAATATAGTGAAAAGTATAATGAATTTAATAATGGACTTAAAACATTAAATAGTAAAACTGAATATATGATGGAAAGTTATTCAAAAATTAGTGCAGGAGTTCAAAACTTAAATAAAAATGTAGAAGATTTAAGTAAATACACTTCATCAATAAAAGATCTTGCAGTTGGTATAAATAATTTAAATGTTAAAACTAAAGAACTTGCTAGTTCAAGTGAAAAAATGACTTCAACAATTAATGATAGTGTTACTGCTATTATGAAACATATTGAAGTATTAAATCAAATAAAAGAAAGTACTACTGATGAAGAAACTAAAAAATTATTAGAAGAAGAAATAGTTTCATTGCAAAAGAGTATAGATGTTAAAACATTAAGTAGTGTATCTACTACAATAACTACTCTTAATGAAGGGGTTAGTTCATTAAATAAAAATATGACAGGACTTGCAGAAGCTTCTAAACCATTATGTACTGAAATAGATAAATTATCTCCATCAGTAAAATATTTAGCTGAAAATAGTAATAAATTTAATGATGGTGTTGTTGAATTAAATACAAGTGTTAAATATATAAATGCTGTATCAGATGAATTTAATACATCAAGTAAATTATTATTAGAAGGAGCAACTTCACTTAATGAAGGATTAAATAAATTTAATAAAGAAGGTATTTCAAAAATAACAAATATTGTTAATGGAAAATTAAAAACAACTTCTAAAAAAGTAGAAAAATTAATGGATTTAGGTAATTCATATAATTCATTTAGTTCTAAAAATAATAATACAGAAGGAACTACAAAATTCATTATGATAGTATCTGAATAAAATATAGAAGCACCTTATGGTGTTTTTATATTGCATTAATGTATCATAAATGTTACATTTAATTTTGATAAAAATAAGAAATGTGGTATAATCTAGACAAATAAGAGGGGTAGGTATGTATGATGTTAAATGAACAGGTAAGAATACCAACTTATAGAGTTGAAACTGAATTATCTTTGATGGAATCTTTATCTGATAATAAGCCATCAAAAAGAATTATTAAAAGTAAAAAAGGACTAAAAGCAATCAAGGCTTTAATTGATTTAGAACAAAATCATAATACTTCATGGTACAATTATCTTAAATCTAAAAATAAAGATAATATGAATAAAACAGCTTTATTTTATAGGGGTAATAAGATATTATTTAAAGAAATGTTTGATAAAGCAGATGAACTTGCTGTTTCTATGACAGAAAAGAATCTTAAATTAGGAGATGAAATAGGAGTATGTGTTTCAAATACTCCAGAGTTAGTTTACATTTTGCTTGCTGCTAACAAACTTGGGCTAAAAGTAAATTTATTTGGTTCATCATTTGATAAAAATTATTTATCTAAAATATTAGATGGAGTAAGTAAAAAAATAATTTTTATATCAGATGATAATTATGATGATATAAAAGAAGTTGTTAAAGATAAAAATATAGAGCAAATCGTTGTAACTTCACTTGCGTCATCTCTTCCAAAAGACCCAAGTAAATGTGATGAATATGAAAAAGAATTAAAAGATTATTATTATTATGAGGATAAAACTGATAGAATCGTTAGTGAAGGCAATAATATTGAATCCTTTGAAAATTTTATAAAAAAGTCTAATAAAAATATTAAAGTGCCTAATAATATTGGTAATTTAGAAACTGACTTTTTAGTTACATATACTAGTGGTTCAACTAAAAATGGTTTTCCAAAGGAAATAATACATAAGAATAGAAGCTTAATTACTATGGGTCGTTTTCATGATCCTGAACTGTGTGGTAATCCTAAATTAGAGAATATGAGAGGCCTTGCCCATATACATCCAGAATCTAATACGGATGTTATAACTTGTATTTCGGATAATTTGATGCAGGGTTGGTCAGTAGCCCTTGAACCAGAATATTCAAAGGATAAGGCTTTAGATTATGTAATACTTAATAAGCCTAATTATTTAAATATAACAACTAGTTTCTTAATTGAAATGTCAAAGCAGTATTTAATGGATGGAAGGTATAATAAAGATGGAAAATCAAGAAAACTTCCATTCCTATTGGCAACTTTTGCAGTAGGTGAGCGAACATCTAAAGGTGAAGAAAAATTTATTAATACATTTTTAAGAAAGTCAAAAGCTGGGAGTGGAGTTTCAATAAAAGGTTTTAAAATGCCATATACAACTTTATCTATTGGTGGTGGAGATTGTGAACATGGTGGAATATATTATACATTATGGAAGTCATTACAAGAAAAAATACATTCACCTATTTTAGGAAAAAAAGAAATGGGTATGATGCCAGTACCATATGTTGTTGTTACAGCTTTAAAGCAAGATTCTGATGGAAATTATGTTGAATGTCAATATGATGAGCTTGGGATTATAGTTGCAAATTCTTATTCAAATTTATCTTGTTATAAAAATAATCCAGAGACAACTCAAAAATTAATTATTACAGACAATTTAGGAAGAAACTGGGTTACAACCAATACATATGGCTATATTGATAAGTTAGGTAGTGTTCATGTTAAAGGAAGAATACCAGAAAAGAAACATTCAATTTGCGAGACATATTTGATTGATGATATAATTTCAGAAGATACTAAGAATATATTATCATCAACTACAGTTGAAAATGAAAATGGATTATTAATAACAATTCAACAACAACCTTCATCAACAAAAACAACTGATGAAATATGTAAATCAATATATTACAGACTTCAATCTAAAGTGCCAGATAATATTCTTGAATACATAAAAATAAGAGTTATTCCTGTGCGAGACTCTATGCCTTTAACACCTTCTGGAAAAAGAAGTTCAAAAGTGTTAGAAAATGAAGAGTTTGGAATTGTGGAAAATTTAAAAAAATATATAAAGCAAGATTATCAAAGAAAATTGATTTTACAGTAACACAAAAAACTATCATTAGTGATAGTTTTTTAATATAATTTTTTTTTAATAATAAATTATGTTATACTATATTTGGTGATAGTATGAATTATATATTTTTTACAAGCTTATTTTATCTAATTGTAATATCTGTAATATATTTTACAAAAGAAAGAATTAAAAACTATGATAATAAACTATATACAACAATAATATTAGTAAATATTATTGGAATGATTATTGACATATTACAATTCTATTTAATTAAATCTAATATGCCTGATGTTTATATTTTAACATTAGGAAAAATATTTTTAATTTATATATTATTATGGACATTTTTATTTAGTAGTTACATTTTAAATATATCAGATAAAACAAAAATAAATAATAAATTAAATATTATAAAGTATACTTTATTAATAATTGGAATAATGTTAGTAACAATATTACCTATATCTTATTATCATAATGGTTATCAAATGTATACAAAAGGTTTAGCAGTAAATGTTATATATATCATAGTGTTCTTATTTATTATTTTAATGTTAATGAGTTGTGTAGAAAATCTTAAGATAAATAAAAATCATTATAAAAAATATGTACCATTATTATTATTTTTACTTTGTGGAACTATTGTATCAATAGTCCAGTATATAAATCCATCAATTTTATTAACTTCACCATGTGAAGCATTTATAACGATATTGACTTATTTCTTTATTGAAAACCCAGATTTGAAAACAATAGATGCCTTAAATGCTGCAAAAGATCAAGCAGAAAAAGCTAATAGAGCTAAAAGTGATTTCTTAAGTAGTATGTCTCATGAAATAAGAACACCTCTTAATGCGATAGTTGGTCTTTCAGAGGATATGCAAAGTAGAAATAATTGTCCAGAGGATATGAAGCAAGATCTTGATGATGTAGTTTCAGCATCAAAAACATTACTTGAGATAGTTGGTAATATAATAGATATAAATAAAATAGAAAGTGAAAAAATGGAAGTTGTTGAAGTACCATATAACTTTAAGGGAGAAATAGAATCACTAACTAGAATATGTTGTACTAGAATAGGAGATAAGCCAATTGAATTTCATCTTAATATAGCTGAAGATATCCCATATGAGTTGTTTGGTGATAAAGTTCATATAAAACAAATTGTTAATAATCTTCTTACTAATGCAATAAAGTATACTGAAAAAGGTAATATAAATTTAAATATAAGATGTATTAATAAAGATGATACATGTACATTATTTATAACTGTTCAAGATACTGGACGAGGTATTAAAAAAGAAGATATTGACAAGTTATTCACAAAGTTTGAAAGGCTTGATGTTGAAAAGAATACGACTACTGAAGGAACTGGACTTGGTCTTGCTATTACTAAACATCTTGTAGAAATGTTAGGTGGAAAAATAAATGTACAAAGTATATATAAAAGTGGTTCTATATTTATGGTTACAATACCTCAAAAAATAAGTAAAATGTCTAAGCCATTAAGTGAACATAATAAAAATGAAAAAAATAAATTTAAAGTAGATTATAGTAATAAAACAATATTAGTAGTTGATGATAATAAACTTAATATTAAAGTTGCTCTCCGTAGTCTTGAACCTCTTAATTTTAAAGAGATAGACATATGTTATAATGGACAAGAATGTTTAGATAAAATAAATAGTGGTAAAAAGTATGATTGTATTTTGATGGATATAATGATGCCTGTTATGAATGGTGAAGAAGCTTTAAAGAAACTTCAAGAAATAGATGGATTTAATACACCAATAATTGCTTTAACTGCTGATGCGATAAGTGGTAGTGAAGAAAAATATAAATTATTAGGGTTCACAGGTTACGTATCAAAACCATTTAGTAAAGATATCATAAAAGATAAACTTGATAATATATTAAAAAGTAAATCAGAAAAAAACATAGATAATAAATTTGATAGTTTAGATGAAGAATTAAGAAATGCCCCTAAACATGAATTTGGAACTATGGAACCATTAGACAACGAAGTGGTGATTAAAAATGATATTAAAGAAAAGTTGGAAAATTTGGAGGAATCAAAAAATATAGAAGAATCAAATGAAAGTAGTGAAGATTATCTAAAGGATAATGGAATAGATTATAATATTGGTTTAGAAAACTTTGGTGACATTAATACTTATAAAGAAATGATGAAAGATTGGTTATTAGAAGTAACTGATAAATGGAATAGAATTGTTTCTAATAAAAATAAAGAAGATATGAAAAACTATAGTATAGATGTTCACTCATTAAAAAGTGATTCTAAATATTTTGGATTTACTGAATTAGCTAGAATTTCATATGAACATGAACTTAAGAGTAAAGAAAAAGATAAAAAGTTTGTAAAAGATAATTTTAGTGAACTTGAAAAAGAATATAATAGAATTATTGAAGTAGTTAATAATTATTTAAAAGAAGACAAGTAGTGTATTTACTTGTCTTTTATTTAAAAAAGTATTGTAGATTTATTATTAGATAAGAATTCGTAGTCAGTAAATGGAAATTTCGTATTTGAATATTCTTGATTATATTTATCAACTTTTTTTAAAATAATTTCTCTGTCTTTATTGTTACAAGCCAAATCGCCACCTAAAAAGAAATAACCAATATTATAAATATATGTTGGTTCACCCTCATCATACATAACATTATCAAAATAATTATAATAATGCATTCTTTTTATATAATATTTACATATAACATTAAGATTATCTAATTTATATAAATCATTTTTTTGATCCATTTTAATAGTTTCTATATTATTATTAATTTTATAAATCATAATAATATAATGATATAAGTAATAATCATTTTTATCTGTATCATTAATCATTTGATTAAACATTTTTTCGTTTGTAATAAAAAAGTTTTTGTTTTCTAATATCATAAATACCTCTTTTTATATTTCTATTATAACATTATATTTGAATAATTGAATAAATGTGTTATAATAACCACTGAAAGGTGATATTATGAAATACATTGGTACTAAAATTATGTATAGTAGTGATATCACACTTCAATTATTCCTTGCAGAGTAGTTAAGTGTGATTTTTTTATCATGCAATAAAATAAGGAGTAATAAATAAAAATGATAAAAATTAGTTTAAATAAAATAAATAAAAGTTATGGATTTAATCCAGTATTAAAGGATTTTTCGTTTGAAATTAAAAGTGGTGAAAGAGTAGCATTAATCGGACCTAATGGGTGTGGTAAAACAACTACACTTAGAATTATTATGGGTGAAGATGTTGATAGTGGAACTGTAAATATAAGAAAGGGTTCAAGAATTGGATATTTATCACAAATACCAAATAAAGAAAAAGATAATGTTAAAGCAAAAGAAGTATTTTATAGAGGAGTTAAGGAATTAATAGAACTTGAAAATAATATTAATGAATTTGTTAAAAATATGGATTCAAGTGAAAAATCTATTAAAGCGTTAGATAGATTACAAGAAGAATTCAGAATAAAAGGTGGATATCAATTAAATGAAAGAATAAATAAGGTTAGAAATGGTTTTAAGCTTAGTTATGAGTTATTAGATACAGAATATAATAATTTATCAGGTGGAGAGAAAAATATTGTTAATTTGGCTTCTCTTGTGCTTAGCGAAGTTGATGTACTTTTACTAGATGAACCTACTAATCATTTAGACATAGAAACATTAGAATGGTTTGAAGAATATTTAAATAATTATAAAGGTGCTTGTTTAATAGTAAGTCACGATAGATATTTTTTAGATAGAGTTATTAATAAAATAATTGAAATAAAAAATTGTAAAGAAGAAATTTATTATGGAAATTATAGTTATTATTTAAAAGAAAGTGAAAAAAGATTTTTATCACAATTTCAAAGTTATAAAAATCAACAAAAAGAAATAGCAGCTATAAAAGAAGCAATAGTAAGATTAAAAGAATGGGGTACTAAAAGTGATAATCCAATGTTTTTTAGAAGAGCAGCAGCTATGCAAAAAAGATTGGATAGGATGGAAATAATAGATAAACCAGTAGAAAAAAGTGAACTTAAAGTAAACTTTACAACTGATAGTAGAAGTGGTAATAATGTTCTTACAATAAAGAATTTAAATTTAAATATTGGTTCAAGAGAGTTATTAATATCTTCAAATATGGAAATTTATTATCAAGACAGAGTTTGTCTTATGGGTAAGAATGGTAGTGGTAAAACAACACTTATTAAAAACATTATAAATAATACACACGACAATATTATATTAGGTGCAAATATTAAAATAGGGTATATTCCACAAGAGATAAGATTTGACAATGAAGAATTGACAATCTATGAACATATGAGAAAGATTTTTGTGGGAAGTGAAAGTGAACTTAGAAGTAAGTTAAATAGATTCTATTTTGGAACAGAAGAAATAGGCAAAAAGCTTAAAAATATAAGTGGTGGTGAAAAGGTAAGAATTAAATTATTAGAATTAGTATTACTTAAATCAAATTTCTTAATTCTTGATGAACCTACTAACCATATAGATATTGATACAAGAGAAATATTAGAAGAATCATTATTAGATTTTGATGGTACGATATTATTCATATCACACGATAGATATTTCATTAATAAAATAGCTACTAGAATAGTTAGAATAGAAAATAAGAAATTAGTAAGTTATGATGGAAACTATGATAGCATTAAAAATAAAGAAATACCAAAATTAGAAACAAATAATAAACCTGTTAATCAAGTTATTAATATTAAAGGAAGTAATAGATTAAATGAGTTCTTAAAGGACTCAAAGATAGAAGAAATAACTATTGGATGCAGTAATACAAAAGTATATAAAATAAGAAAGAAAAGCAAGGTATTCTTTCTTAAAATAGCTGACCATTTATCACAAGAATCAATAAGATTAGATTATTTACAAGATAAATTATTAGTTCCAGAAAAAGTATTCTATGAAAAATACAATGGTAAATCATATATATTAACAAAATCATTAAAAGGTGAAATGCTATGTAGCGACTATTATTGTAATCATCCACTTGAAGGAATAAATATAATAGTTGAGGCATTTAATAGTTTATATAATATTGATTATAGTGATTGTGTAATAGATGAAACAATTGATACTAAAATAAAAAGAATAGAAGAAAGATTTAATAAAATAAAAAATGAAGATATAAATGAAGAAGTGTTAAAAAGATTTATTACAAAAGAAAATATATTGAAATATTTAAAAGGTAATAAACCTAAACAGATAATAGGATTTACACATGGTGATATGTCTTTACCTAATATATTTGCAGATAATAATCATTTTAGTGGTTTATTAGATGTTAGTGAATGTGGACTTGGCGATATTTATTTTGATCTTGTTATATGTGAGATATCAATTGAAAGAAACTATGGAAAAGAATATATTAATAAATTCTATGATTCACTAGGAATAGAAAAAGATGAGTTTAAGAGTGATTATTATAGAATACTTATGAGTTTATAGCAAAAAAAGAAGTTAATTTTAAATTAACTTCTTTTCTTTTAACCATTTTTTACCATCAGTTATTCTAGCAACCATCATACTTGAAGCAGTATCACCAACTACATTTAACATAGTAGCAGGTGGATCGATTATTGTAGCAATAATTGTTAATATTGGTAAAGCAGCAACTGGGAAACCAAGCATTGTTATAATTAACATTTCAGAAATGGTTCCACCACCAATTGGTACTGCTGTAACAAGTAATGTTGCTAAAAGAGCAACTCCTAATACTTTAATTGTGCTTACATCAGCATTAAATAAATATACTAAGAACATTATTTTAAATACACTACCGATAATTGAACCATCTTTATGAAAACTAGTTCCTAATGGGATAGTTGTATCAGCTACATCTTCTGGTACTCCAATATTTTTAGCACAAGCAGTATTTACTGGAATTGATGCAGCACTACTACAAGTTGCAAGACTAGTAAGAGTTACAGGAAGAACATTTTTCCAATAGTTAATAAATCCTTTTTTACCACCAGCCATAAATGCATATAATGAATAAATAGCAAAGTAATAAAGTATAGCTACTAGTGTATAGATTATAAATGTTTTGCCATAACCTACAGCAATTTCACCACCAAATGTACCAACAAGAGCAGCAAAATAACAACCAAGACCTATTGGTGCATAGTACATAATTACTTTTATAAATGATTGTACTACTTCATTTGCACTTTCAAGTACATCTAATAGCTTATCTCCTTTTCCTTTTGAAATATTGATACTAATACCAAATAAAATTGAAAATATAATTAAAGCAATCATATTATCTCTTGTAAGTAGATTACTAAAATCACTTACAGTAATAGTTTCAACAGTTCTTTCTAAAAAGTTTACTTTTTCATCAGTTACTTCAGTAGTATTTTTTAATACTTCTTTTATTGCTTCTGTATCTTTTACATCAACAAGTTTAAATGCTTTAGTTGATACAATACCAACTGCAACACTAACAAGTGATGTGAATATAAACACTAAAAGTATTGTAACTAATATTTTACCAATTCTCTTTGGTTGTTTCATTTTGCCAATTGAAGTAGTTATTGTTAAAAATATTAATGGAACTATAATAACTAATAATAAATTTAAAAATAAATCTCCAAAAGGTGCTAATACTTTAGCTTTTTCTTTAAATACAAGTCCAACAATTGTACCAATTATTATTGAACCTAAAAGTATTAAAGTAGATTTGTAATTTTTTAAAAACTTCTTCATAGTTTTTCCTCCTATTTAAGTATATATAATTTTAATAAAAATGTATACTTTTTGATTCCACATAATTCCACAAAAAAAGATTTAGTTTTTCTTTTCTAAATCTTTATAAGCAACTTTCCCAACTGCAGTTTTTGGAAGAGAAGTTCTAAATTCATATTCAGAAGGTACTGCATATTTAGCTATATTTTTATAACAATATTTTCTTATTTCTTCTCTTGTCTGCATATTATCTGGAACTCCTTCTTTTAAAACAATTACTGCTTTTGGTGTTTGAGATTTAATTTTATGAGGAATTCCAACAACAGTGCAAGCATCAACAAGTTCACATTTACCAATTATTTCTTCAAGTTCAATAGGATAAATATTATATCCATTTGAGATAATCATTCTCTTCATTCTTGAAGTATAGTAAACAAATCCTTCCTTAGTCATATATCCAAGATCACCAGTATGAAGCCATACTTTTCCATCTGTATGTTCAATAAGTGTATTTTTAGTTTCTTCATCTTCATTAATATAACCCATCATAAGAGTAGGTCCAGTAACACATATTTCACCAACATCACCATATGATTTTTCAATATCACTATTTGGTTCAAATATTTTAACAATCATATCTGGGTTTGGAATTCCAAGAGTTCCATTTTTTACATATTTCTCATCAACTTCTGCTGTACAACAACAAAATCCACAAGCTTCAGAAAGACCATATCCAACCTTAACAACTGCAGAACTACCATGTTTTTTCAAATATTCTTCGAATTCTTTTTTTAAAGCTGGAGATAAATAATCCCCACCAACTACAACTACTTTTATATCTTTAAAAGCATTAAAACCAGGATCATTTCCATTAACTGACATTTTAAGAAGTGATGGAACTGCAGGATAAACATTTGGTTTATATTTTTTAAGTTCTTTATTTATTTTTTTAGTATTAAGTTGTGGAACAATAATACATTTCATTCCAGAAACTAAACAAGTATGAGTACACAATGCGAGACCAAATACATGAAATATTGGTAATGCAGATAAAACAGAATACCCAGGTTTAATATATTCACAAACGGATGCTGTCTGAAGAGCCATAGCATTAAAGTTTGCATTGGAAATTATTATTCCTTTAGGTTTACCAGTAGTACCTCCACTATATATTATAGCAGCAGGACTATTAGCTTCTCTTTTTACATAATTATCATCACTAGTAGCATAATTTAAAAATTCTTTCCAAGTAAGCATTCCTTCTTCAAGTTGCATATTTAAAGAAGATTTTAAATTATATAAAGTTTTAAGTATTGTACCCAAGCTTTCACTTGTTGGTACCATAATAAAATGTTTAACTTTAATATGTCTTGCTTTTGGCATAGCAACATCAGAACAAAATATAATTGAACTATTAGTTTCTGATAAAGCCCTTTCAATATCTTTAGTAGAAGATAATGGATGTATTATATTAGCAATAGCACCAATCTTATTAATTGCATAAATTAAAGCAAAACTTTCTGGTGTATTAGGCATACATATAGTAACACATTCATTTTCTACAATATTAAATTCTTTTAATGCAGAAGCAACCTTATCAATCTTTTTCATAAAAGATTTAAATGAAACCTCATTTCCATAATAAGAATAAGCAGATCTTTTTTCATTTTTAGTAGCAGTATCTTTTAAATAATCATACATACTACCATTAAAATAATTTAAACTTTCTGGAACATCTCCATAATATTTAAGCCAAGGTTTTTCTTTATTCTCTGGTTTTTCATTTTTTATAAATTTAATTAATCTATTAATATAATCATTAACTTTTCCCATTTTATTTTCCTTTCATAGTATAAGTTGTATATTAATTGTAACATATAAAAACTAAAATGTTAAATCTTAACATAATTTGATATAATAAAAGTGGTGAAATTTATATGAAAAAAATTATAATGTTTAGTGGAATTAATAAAGAAGAAGGGTTTACATTAAGTCAAACAAAGGAATTATCTAGATTAGTAGAAACAGGATTATCTATATCATTTATTACATCTGATTTTTATGATAATGAAAAAAATGATTTAATGGTTGATAAATTAATTAAATTTTTTAAAGATATTAGTATAAGATTTAACAAAATAAATATTATTGACTGTAGAACTAATAAGGAAGAAAGTAAAGAGATAGTAAAAAATAGTGACATTGTATTTTTAATGGGAGGAGATCCTAAAAAAGAAATGAGCTATATAAATGAATACGATCTTGCTAAGATTTTATTAGATAGAGATGGTATAACTATTGGTGTTTCTGCTGGAAGTATAAACATGGCAAAAGATGTTATATATCGAGATGAAGATGAAAATAAAACAATGATTAGATATAAAGGAATCGGACTTACTGATATATGTATTTATCCACATCTTGATTTTAAAAATATAGATTATTTAAAAGAAATATTTGAAGTAAGTAAATTACAAAAAGTAACAGCACTTCCTGATAAATCATTTATTGTTATTGAAAATAGTGAAGTTAATTATATTAATGAACATTATGATGTAGATAATAATACTATTGATATTAAAGGTTATCCATATGAAGAAATAAATCATACTGGGACAATTGATCTTGAAACGAATAGACTTTTATTAAGAAAAACTACAAAACAAGATTTTGAAGAGTTTTTCTTTATACAACTAAATCCAAAATTAAGAAAATATTTAGGACCTACAAAGCTAGGTAATAATCCAGAAAAGAGTATAAAATATTTTGATGAATCCGCTTATGAAAACAAAGATTATTATAGATGGAGTATTGTTAAAAAAGAAGATAATAAGTTACTTGGAACTGTTTATTTAACTATGCACGATAAGAAAGCAAAAACCGCAGGTATTGATTATTGGATAAGGGAAGATGAATGGGGAAAAGGATATACAACAGAAGTATCTAGACGAATAATGAAATTTGCTTTTGAAACTTTAGAACTTAATAGAATAGAGTCATGTGGAGCTAAAGATAATACAGCTACATGGAAAGTAATGGAAAATATAGGACTTAAATATGAAGGAACAAGACCTAAATCATATTTTTATTATTATGGTGGTATTCAAGATATGAGAGAATATGGAATCAGCAGAGAAGAATATTTAGAAGAAATAAAATAATGCAATCAAAAAGAAGCTAATTATTAGTTAGCTTCTTTTTATTATAAAGCAGCAGCTTTTTCAGCTTTTTTAGCTTCTCTTTTAGCTTTAATAGTTTCAACTAAATTTGAAATTTTAGCTTCATCTTCTTTAGTAACAACATCAGAAATTTCTTCAGATTTATCACTACCATTAGTTAAAATTCTATTTGAAATCTTAATTCCTGTTTTACCAACAATTTTAGCTAATAAGCCAATACCTGTAGTAACAGCACTTACAATTTCAATAACTGGTCCCTCAAAATCAAATGGTGAAAATAAAGAAATAATTAGTGCTTTACTACCAACCTTAGTAATACCGTTACCGGCTTCATATATACACTCAAATACAGTCTTACTTGTTTGAGCTTTTTCTTTCATAGTTTTAACATTTTCTTTCTTTTCAGTAACTACAACAGCATTTGGAAACTCACTCATTATTTTCACCTCCTAATAAAGCTTGTTTATAAGAATTATAGAATTTCAAAACAAGTTCTTTTTCTTCAGATTTAATTGAAACAAGATTTTCAACACCATCTATGTTTTCAATTTCAAAAATCATTACTAATTGTTCATCACTAGTAGGTTCATCATCATAAGAACAAACTACATATTTTTTTCCCAGTTCTTCAATTTCAAAGCCACCAATAACATCAACATCGATTTTTTTTCCGTTAACAAATTTTTTCATAGCTTCTCCTTTTCTTAATAGTATCACACATTTTATTAAATATAAATAAAATGTGTAAAACTTTACATATTATGATATAATTTAAGCATGAAAAAAAGTTATATTAAAATGAATGATAATAATAATTATTTGTCACTTGGAAATGTTGTTAATACAATAAAAAAAGTTTCAAGTAATAAAATAGCAATGCAAGTTGAAGTTTTTTCTGCTCTTTTTGGAGTTAATTCAGTTACTGTAACAACAGTTAATAATTATTGTATAGGTTATAGACCAATAGGAATAGAGTATAAAAAAATATATAAGGATTTAAAAGCTGGCAATAAAGACTTATATTTACCAATAATATTACAATT
>JABLTK010077885.1_pt1 | contig 19847 bp, 16 predicted proteins | sample 7160131 | NCBI WGS metagenome assembly JABLTK01 (sample SAMN14651221, study PRJNA627086) | human gut metagenome | isolation source: feces | host: Homo sapiens
AAATTTCTTTTTCATTTTTTTAACGGCCTTTCAAAACGATGTTTTTTGCGTCGTCGCTATGCAGAGCCATGCTTGTCTCCATTACTTTGACGCGGATAAGCCCCCCAAAGGGGGCATGGGCTTCCATTATAAGTTCCGTTCCCGGAACGAGTCCCACGTCGGCGAATTTTTTCGCCCCGCGGGTTTTGGGGACGATTTTCAATATTGTCGCCGATGCTCCTATCGGGAGGTTGTCCAAAGTCAGCTCCTTTTCGGAGCCGACTTTCGTTTCTTTTGCGTTGTTGTTTTTCATCTTTGAAAATTGCGGGTTAAAAATTGACTTCGGCGCGCACCCCGATTACATACGCCGCGCCGCTGTTTTCATGGCCGGCGGGATTTAGAAAAATCTGCATGTCGGGTTGGACGCTGATTGCCGGCGTTAGCTGGCACTTATAGGTTAATTCAAGCGCGGATTCGTAATGGGCATAGTCGGCGCGAGCTCCGCGTTCGTTTTCTATGATTGAAAATCCGACCGCAAAAACGTCGTCGTTGCGTCCGGGAATAGGCGCAAACCAGTTGAGCCCGAAGTCGGTATAGAAGTTGTTGTCGGAGGCGGCGGAGTCGGGAACGATGCCGACTCTTGCGTAGCCGCCGATGATTGCCTCGCCGTCGCTATTGTTTATGAACGCCTGCTGAATTCCGAAATAAAACGAATAAAAACTGTTTGCGTCCAGCGCGTCGAAGTTGGCCTTGTCGGGCGATGTGTGATAGTTGCCCCCGAACATCGCGCGCCCCGCAAGTCCGCCTATTTCGTAATTGTAGCCGAACTGATACCAGAGGGCGGCGGATTGGAACGTGTTTGCGTAGTCGAAACCGTTGTTGGAGGATATGTCTGCGCCCGGATTTCCGTTGTAAAGTCCGAACACGGCGTCGAAATTTTCGTATGCGTAGTAGACTACAAGACCGAGAGTCGCCACGTTGTATTGCGAAAACAACTGTGCGGGCGTCACGTTCGGCATCGCCCCGAAAGACGAATTTAAAAATACGTCGGAATAGTCCATTCCCATAAAGTCTTCGTCGGCGGCAAGCTGGCCGATGCGGAAACCGATGTTTCCAAAACTGCCTTCAAAGTCGTTGGCGTAGTATATTTCAAAAACTCTCGCCATTTCTCCCGCCACGATATTGCTGAAACAGCCTTGCGAAGAGTCCAAATCGCCGAGGCTGCCGTCGTTGGATTGCGTGTAGTAAAACGCGGAAAATCCTATTCTGCCCGAACCCTCTTTTTTGGTGATTTTCGACAAATCCTGCTCCAAGCCAAGCGTTAAAAGCGAGTCGAAGAGGGTGGGGGGATTTTTCCCGCGGGAAACGTACGCCCACGCTTCGCCCGTCCATGTAAGCGACGGCGTTAGCCCGCTGTCGGCGGCGTACTTTTCCGCGGCGTCCGCCATGAAGAGGCTTTCGCGTTCGCTCCATGGGGTTTCCGTGTCCGGTTTTCCGCCCTGCTGAATGCTTTGAGCCGTATCCTGGGCGTATGAGAGAGACGCCGTCAGCGTCCCCGCGATTAATGCGTATGTCAGTGATTTTATCGTATTCATTTTTTTTGTTTTTTTGTTCGTTGCAAGTTAGACCAGTCTAACTTTTGCGCTAAAAAAAATGTCGGAGCTACTTTTTTTTGCGTTTGCGGCGAAATCCCGACTTTGAAAAAGCCGCGATTTTCAGGGCTATTTCGCGCCCGATTGCGTGTTCGATTTTACATGCCGCCGATTCGGCGTCGGCGAGCGGAATGCCGAGCGAATTTGTGAGAAACTCGACGAGGATTTTATGCTTACGCAGAGTCTGTCGCGCCAAAGTTTCCCCTTTGGGCGTGAGGGTGACGGGATAATATTTTCGATATGCGATGTATCCCGTATCGGCAAGCTTTGTCAGCACGTTCGACACGCTTGTCTTTGCCACCCCTTTCGCCCTGGCTATGTCCAGAGAGTGCACGGGGTGTCCGCCTTTTGAGAGTATCAAGATTGTTTCAAGATAATCTTCGAGCGATTCGCTAAGCCTGTCTTTGTCCCTTTGCATTTTCCTCTCAAAATGTTAGACGAACCTAACAAGTCAATAAAAAATTAGATTAATCTAACATTTTTTTCGGCAGCCGACGGATACGCCTTGGCCGCCTGCGCCGCGGAGTCCGAAAAACGCGCAATGTGCCGCAAATTCGGGGAAGAGTGGTTAACAAACGAAGGAAAAATCAAAAAATGCCATTGTTGAAAATAAAACCTGTTTTACTTTAAACCGAAAATCTACCTTACGGAATGACTATGAACAGACGCGCTTTTTCGCAAAAATTCGGCTTTGCCGCCGTTCTCTCGCTATTCGGACTAAACGGCGTTTCGTTCGCCGAAAAAAAACCGGAAAAATTTTCGTATCCGCGCAACGACAAGAACATCGAGCCCTCGCTGTCCGACGCCAAGTCGTCAATGCTCGTTCTCGTCGGGGACACGCAGAGATATTCCAACGATTCCGTATTCCATTCGGTATGCGATATGGTTTACGCGTGGATTGCCAAGAAGCACGCCAAACTTAACATAAAGTGCGCGCTCTTTACGGGGGATTTGGTGGAGAATAACAATCGGGAAAAATTGAGCTCCGCCTTCGGAGACGCCGACCTCGGCAGCAGAGGACAATGGAATTATGTCGACGGCGCGTTTAAACGTTTGGACGGCAAAATTCTCTATATAATATCGCCGGGAAACCACGAATACGGGTTTATGTGCTTTGAAAACCGCAATACGCGTTTTACCGAATTTTTCAAGAAGGGCAGAAACGTCCATAACGATAAAATCCTGCTGGAAATGTTCCCCAACGCTTTCGGCGTGCCGACCCTTGAAAACGCCTGCTACAAAGTAGACCTCGGCAACGGTTGGGGAGAGGCAATAATATTTGCGGTCGAATTTTGCCCCCGCGATGCCGTCCTTAATTGGGTTGGCGAAAAATGCCGAACTGATTTTTCCGAAAAAAAAGTGTTTCTGCTTTTGCACGACTATTTGAAGAAGGACGGCAAGCGCACGGGCAAACCGTACTTCCCCCCGAAATATGTAATAATGCACAAACAGCCCGACAACAACGGCGGCGAAGACGTCTGGCAAAAGCTTGTGCGTAAAACTCCCAATATCCGCCTTGTGATGTGCGGGCATACGGGAGGCGGCACCCATCGGATATCCGACAATACCGCGACCGTTGTCGAAAGGAACGATGCGGGAAAAGACGTAGTGCAAATGGTTTTCGCCCAGCACGGAAGGCCGCACGACGGACACGGCGCCGACGGTTGGCTGCGGACTCTCGAATTTATGCCGAACGGCAAGACCGTAAAGGTTGCCACGTTTTCCCCGTATCTTTTCTATTCGCTGGACACAAAAGAAAAATCGCGTCCACGCGACGGAAAGAACGAATTTTCTTTCGAGATTTTGTAGGCCTGCAAAAATAAAATTGCCCCGTTCCGCAGGGAGAGGGGCAAAGCTGTTTTGGCCGTTTCGGTTTTGCGCGGACGTTAGTAGACCAAGTCCCTGAAATTTTTGACTCGGTGGAACGTTATTATATTGCCGTTGTGCGCCGATTTCGCATTTTTATCGCCGCTGCGGGAAAGAATGACAAGATCGTTTCCGTCTATCGCCATTGACGCGTAGTGTCTCGACTCTTTTAAACTTTCGCCTTCCGTTTTGGCGACAAGCCCCGCGAAACACCAATCGACCATATTCTTGGAATAGTGCAAAACAAGTCTTTGCCTTTCGTTGTCGGGCAATCCGTATCGTTCTTTCGGCATAAGCGAAGGCTTAATCATCGAATCGGTGGCCTGTGTTCCCAAAAGCCAATACAATTTTGTCTGTTCATCATAGCAGATATGGAAACGCATTTGTCCGCCGGGGAAGGGGACAAACAGCATATTTTTTCCCGAAGGTGCTTTCTCCAATTCGATTTTTATTGAGCCGTCGTCTTTTTCGACGGCCTTCAAAAGGGCGGCATAGCCGGTGCGCCCAGTATTGGCGCGCATAAAAAGATGGAAAGTTTTTCCGGTTGCGTCGTGCCAAATATGGGCGGGGTCTTTTATTTGGACGATGTTTGTTTCCAGCATTCCCAGCGGCGCAAACGAGCGCCACTTGTGCTCTTCCTCTTCGGCAATTCTTACGTGTCCTGCGGGATAGTTCTGTTTGTAGAAGGGGACTCCGAAATAGTCGAGCTGCGGAAGTTCGTTTTTGTCGAAATCCTTGATGATTGTCGCCATGCAAACCGCCTCCGAGAATGTCCAATTTTCGGGTTTGGTCAGGTCGTCGGTTTCTTTGGCGCGCATAACCACCGGCGCAAGAACGGAAACCGGCCAGCATTTGACGCCTTTTATCATTGCGTATTCCATTACAAGATATACGTTGCCTTTGTCGTACCAGACATTGCAGGCCGACTGGTGCCATGGTGATTTTTTGTCGTTCGGAGAAATGTTTACCGCTTTTGTCCAGTTTTGGCCGTTGTCGTCAGAGCGCATAATCCTCAAATTGCCGCGGTGTCCCAAATAGTAAAAGGATTTTCCCGCCTTAAAAATTCTGCCGTGCGTCATATTTTCTTTTGCGCGAACCGTCCAAGTTTTTCCCCCGTCGTCAGATGTTGCGATGCGTGCGTTTTCGCCGTCGACTCCCTTTGCGCCGCGGACTTCATGGTGTCCGAATTCGTATGCGGCGATAAGCCTGCCGTTTTCGCCTGCGCAAATTGACGGCGTATAAAGCGGATTTGAAATATCTGGAGTTCTTTCGAGAACGACATAGTTTTGCGCAAGCGGACGAACGGGTTTTCCCTGCTCCGCATTTTCCGACGCGTACATTGCTAGGGAAAAACCGAACAGCGCGAGGGACGAATACATTGCGACCGGTAATTTCATAACAGCTTTATTAGCGTTTCATAATGCAAGGCTCAAGTTTTTTGTATGATATTCCGTCGGCACGCCGATGAAATTCGTTTAAATGACATTTGCAAACAGCGACTAACGAAACGAAATTGGAAAATTACTTGATTATGGCCGAAAATTATCGATATTATTTATTTTAGAAAGTTTGCGGATTCGTATGTGCGAATTCATTAAGATATAATTGTTTCAAAAAGTAAAAATATATGAAAATGACAAAAAAAGTATCCGACTTGTTAAACGAACAATTCTATAACGAACTCTATGCGGCGCATCTATATTTCACAATCAGCGCCTCGCTGAGACATTCGCCGTATCAGGGAATGGCCAACTGGATGCAAATGCAGTACAAAGAGGAAATGGAACACGCAATGAAGTTCTACGATTATCTCGTGGAAAGGGGAGTGGCCTTTAAGCCTGCGGCAGTTAACAAACCCGAAAAGGATTCCTTTGCATCTCCGCTCGAAGCCTTCAAGGCGGCATATGAACACGAATTGAAGGTAACCGCCCAGATTGAAAAAATCTGCGAAGCCGCCGAAGAAGACAAAGACAGGGCAACCGTCGATTTCCTCTCGTGGTTTATCAAAGAGCAAGTTGAAGAAGAGCATAACACTCTCAAATTTGTCCGCGGCTTGGAATATGCGGGCGACGATAAAAACTTGCTAATCGGCGTCGATAAATGGGCCGGCAAGCGCATGAAAGACTAATCGAAAATTTACTTTTCAAGAGCCGATAATTTTGTTTGTCGGCTCTTTTTTATTTGGCGTTATCGCCGTGTTTTTCGCAAATATTAAGCGCGCGAAAACATTATTGCCGCTTTTACTTTGCCCGATTATTGCGATATAAAGGGAACGAAAAATCAAACGCATATCGAAAGAGTTGCGGGGGATAATATTTCTCCTGTGCGCTTTATGGCGTATATGGATTTAACGCTTTAAACAAAATGAAAAGTGCTAAAAGTATTTATTTTGAAAGAACATTCGCTAAAATTGCATCGAAAGCTTTGAGATTTTTTTCGCGGTTTTTGGCGGCGGACAACGTCGGTTGGTATGCCAAAAAAGACGTTATTCGCGTACCGTTCATATAAATCGTTCGCGCTTTTGAACAAAATGCTCGACGCGCAGTCTAAAATAAGCACACTGAACGTTCGTTCAGTTTTTTTAACGAGAAAAATTTTCCCGAAAATAAAAACTTTGCGTCTCGTAAACATAAAACGCAATTAGGCAAAAGAAGAAAATAATATGAATAAAAAAATTAAAGCTCTGATGATATATCCCGAATTTCCGCCGACTTATTGGAGCTTCAAATACGCCCTCAAATATATAGGCAAAAAGTCGTCGTTTCCGCCGCTGGGGCTTATAACGCTTGCGGCAATGTTCCCAAAAGAGTGGGACGTTCAGCTTGTAGACATGAACGTTGAAAAGCTTTTAAAGCGCGACATTCAAAACGCCGACATAGTTTTCGTAAGCGCGATGTCCGTGCAGCAGAAGAGCGCGGAAAAGACTATACGCATGTGTCAGGCGCTCGGGAAAAAAGTGGTTTGCGGCGGGCCGCTGTTCTCTTGCGAACCCGAGAAATACTCTTACGCCGACTGTCTCGTTTTATACGAGGGAGAGGTGAATTTTCCGGATTTTCTCCGCGATTTTCAGGCAGGAAACGTCAAGCGCGTTTACGGCCGCCGCGATTATCCCGAAATGTCGGCTGTTCCCGTTCCCCGTTGGGAGCTTGTGAAAGTCCGCAAATATGCCGGAATGTGCCTTCAGTTTTCGCGCGGCTGTCCGTACGATTGCGACTTTTGCAATGTCACGTCGCTTTTCGGCAGAACTCCGCGCACAAAGAGCGTCGAGCAGGTTCTCGCCGAACTCGACGCAATATGCGCGACGGGCTGGAATCAGGCCGTGTTTTTCGTGGACGACAATTTCATAGGCAACAAGCCGTTTTTGAAAAACACTCTATTGCCCGCGCTGATAAAGTGGCAGCAGTCGCAAAAAACGAAAATTCCGTTTTTCACCGAGGCGTCCATAAACCTTTCCGACGACGACGCCCTCATGGCTCTCATGCGCGTCGCGGGTTTCGATTCGGTCTTTATCGGCATAGAAACTCCGGACGACGCGTCCTTGAAGTCGTGCAACAAATACAACAACGCGGGGCGCGATCTTGTCGAATGCGTAAAGAAAATCCAGCGCTACGGAATGCAGGTTCAGGCGGGATTTATCGTCGGGTTCGATACCGACACGGAGAGCATTTTTCAGCGGCAGATAGACTTCATTCAAAAGAGCGGGATAGTTATCGCAATGGTGGGCATTCTTCAGGCTCCGATAGGGACAAAACTTTATCAAAAGATGAAGGAGGCGGGACGAATAGCTTCCGACTGGTCGGGCAACAATGTCGCCGCGGCCACGAACATCGTGACGAAAATGAATTCGGACACGCTTGCCAACGGATACCGGAAAATTTTCGAGATGATATATTCGCATAAGAATTATTATAAACGCATACGCGAATTTCTGGTCAATTACGAGGTTCCGGCGGTGCGTTCGCCCGTGACAATTTCGGGGCTTATGGCGTTCATGAAGGCGAATGTGAGGCTCGGCATTTTCAGCGGGGGAAGATTTCAATACTGGAGCCTTCTTGCCTGGGTGATGCTCAAAAAACGCGCTTTGCTTCCCGAAGCCGTAAGGCTTTCCATCATGGGGCTTCATTTTCGCAAGGTGTACAGCGCGGGATAGTTGCCATTGTTTTTGTTTCTTTTTTGGCGGCAACCGCGCAATATTGTCGCCGAAAAAACATGCAAAAAAATAGAATAAAAAAACGGCTTAGGGAAAACCTTAAGCCGCTTTTTTTTCGGTAAATTTTTGGGGTGGTAAACGCGACTTGAACGCGCGACCCTCGGAACCACAATCCGATGCTCTAACCAACTGAGCTACTACCACCGTAATTTTTAAAAACGCAGATAAAACTACATCTTCTTATTTTTGTCAATTTTTTTATGAAAATTTTATTTCGATTTCTCCCGAATTATATAATGCGGCCTGTGTTTTGTTTCCAGATATATCTTGGACATATATTGTCCCAATACGCCAAGGCAGAATAACTGCAAGCCGCTGAGAAAAAAGATGACGCATATCATCGACGTCCATCCGTAGGCGGAATTGTGGAAGATAAGCTGTCTTATCGACAGCACTACTATCGCTATTGTCGAGAGCAGGCAGAACAATATTCCAATTATCGCCGCTATCGCCAAAGGTATTGTCGAGAACGATGTCAGTGCGTCGAGCGAATACATCGCCAAGCCCCAGAACGTCCATTTTGTCGTTCCTGCGGCGCGTTCGACATTTTCGTATTCTATCCATTTTGTCTTATAGCCGACCCATTCGTATATGCCCTTTATGAAGCGGTTGTATTCTGGCAGTTCAAGCACGGCGTTAAGGACTTCGCGCGTCATCAGGCGGTAGTCGCGCGCGCCTTCCGTGAACTTGAGGGGAGATAGCGAATTTAAAATCTTATAGAACCACTTTGCGCAAAACGTCCGCGCAGGCGGCTCGCCTTCGCGCGTCTTGCGGCGGGCGGCCACGGAGTCGAAACCCTCGCCGAGGATTGCGCCGAACATTTCGGGCAGCAACGACGGCGGGTCCTGCAAATCGGCGTCCATAATCGTTATAAAATCGCCTTTTGCGGCTTTTAATCCGGCGTACATCGCGGCCTCCTTGCCGAAATTGCGGCTGAACGATATGTATCTGATGCGCGGGTCTTCCGCCGACATTTTTTTTAGCATATCGCGGGTTGCGTCTTTTGAGCCGTCTTCCACAAAAATTATTTCGAAATCGGGATTGCCCATCGCTTCGACGACCTTAAAAAATTCGTCGCGGAATATGGGCAGCATTTCCTCTTCGTCTTTGCAGGGAACGACAACGCTGAGCAAACCGTCGTACAGCGGTTTTATTTCCGTTTGATTTTGATGCGCCGTATCCATAATGTTTGCGGTTATAGATTAATTCGGATTTTTTGCAACCATTTTTAACCGCGCCGATTATCGATGGAGGCTGAAAAATTGTCGCGCCGTTTATTTGCCCGCGAAACGTTTTGCGAATTCCTTGTGGATTCCGTCGAACGAACCGTTGCTGAAAAACACGCAGACTATTTCGGACTTTTCCGCTTCGGCGTCAGCCGACAGCCTTTCCAGCAGCTCGGCGTTTGATGCGCATGCGCGAAGTTTTTTCGGGTTGTGTTTCGCCGCCATTTCCGCCGTGTTGATGCGCCGCTTGGGATCCGTTTTTGCGGTGTTTGCGGCGCCGATGTATGCGGCGTCCGCAAGTTCGAGGGCTTCGCCGAAGGCGTCCTGAAATACGTTCATTTTCGCCGTGTTGCTGCGCGGCTCAAAGGCGGCATAAATCTTTTTCCGAGGGTATTTCTGCCGCATCGACTCTATTGTAAGCTTTATTGCCGTGGGGTGGTGTCCGAAATCTTCGACCGCCAAAATTTTTTCCGTCTTCAATATGGTTTCCTGACGGCGCTTGACACCCTTGAATTTCGACAGAGCCGAAAGGTCGATGTCGAGCGGATTTTCCCTGCCGGCGACAAGAGCCGCGCCGACGGCCGCCATGGCGGCGTTGCGTGCGTTGTATTCGCCCTGCAAGCCCCAGACGACGCTTTTTTCAAGTCCGCCGCACGCGAGCGTGAACGAGGAGAAATCGGGCGATTGGGAAAAGTCCTTTATCCGGACGTCGCAATTTTCGTTGAAGCCCACCGTGATTCTTTTTGTCCACGGAGTGTCTTCGAGCGATGCGATGTTGTCGTCGTCCCCGTTTTCTACAATAGCCCCCAGTGGAGAGACTATGCGTCTTACGTGCGAGAACGTGCGTTTTACGTCTACGAGGTCGCGGAAGATGTCGGCGTGGTCGAATTCGATATTGTTTATAAGCAGAATAAACGGGCGGTAGTGGATGAATTTGCTGCGTTTGTCGAAATAAGCGGTGTCGTATTCGTCGCCTTCGATTGCGAATGGCGCGTCGGCTGAACCGAGATTTGAACCGCCTTCGGCGAGGTCGGTCGGAACTCCGCCGATAAGCCAGCCGGCGTCGATTCCGTTTGCGCGGAGAAGATAGGAGGCCAGACACGTGGTTGTCGTCTTGCCGTGGGTGCCGCTTACGACAAGCGACTTTCTGTCGCCGATAAGATTTTCGCCGATAAGCGCCGAAAGGCTTGTGTATTTATATTTGCGCGCGGCAAGCATAAATTCGAGTTCCGGATTCATTCTGCTGATTGCGTTTCCGACAACCACCATGTCGGGATTGAAATCTTCGAGGTTTTGGGGATTCCAGCCTTCGCGGGCGTCGATTTTCGCGTTCGCGAGGGCGCTTTTCATTGGCTCGTACATTCCAGTATCGCTTCCGCGAACGTCGTGCCCGAGGCGTTTCATAAGAATGGCGACGTTTCCTGTCGCCGTGCCGCAAATTCCGATAAAATAGATTTTCATTGTTTTCCGAAAATTTAAGCGCGGAGTCCGAAAAAGTCGAGATAGATTATTAAAAACTTGCGGAAAATCCGCCGCCTGCGAGGCGCGATTGGCGTAAAAAAACGCGCCGTTTAAAGCGCGTTCTCAGGGTTAGTTTGTTTTTGCAAGTTCGTATGAGTGCGTTTTTGGCTTTGCCGCCCTGTAAATTTGCTCGTTTATTTCAAGCAGATTTTCAAACATTGCGCGCTGTTTCTTTTTGTTCTTCGCGTAGTTTTTATATGCGTTGTTTACGAATCCGTTCTTTTCGCTTCCGCTTTCAAATTTCTTTTTCGCAAATTCGATTTTTCCGTCGATATCCAGCTTGTCCATTATTTTGCGGTTGAAGAGTTCTATCATAAAAATGGAGCGGTATTTCGCCGCTTCGCCTCTGAACTTTGAGCAGAGCTTATACACGTTTTCCGCCTGTTTGTATTGCGGCGTATTTGTGTTTGCGGCCAGATTTACCCCTTTTGCGAGGCTTGCGTCGTCGTATTCCCCCACCGTTTGACCGTCGATTTTAAGCCGGTAAATTCCCTTTTCGAGCCCTTCGATTTTCAAGATTTCCCGATTGAAATTTTCCTGAAATTTCAGATAGGCGTCGATGCCCGCCGATTTGCTTTCGACGGGGAAGGGAAGGGCTTCCGCCTGCGAATCGAACGATATTTTTCCCTTTGAGAATTTAAGATTGGATATGTCCGTATTGAAGCTTTGCAGAAGCTTTCCGCTTTTGGCGTTTAACGCTATTTCCGAGACGGTCGAGGGCTCTTTGAAATCTTTAAGCCATCTGTTGAGCATAACGAGCGCGCCCGTAAAGCTCGGGTGCACGCGGTCGCGCCCGACGATGGTCTTGTCGGCTCCTTCTTTCGCCTGCAACGCGCCGTTTACTTTCAGCATTTCGTCCGACATATCGACCATTGCGGCGTTCGATTTTTTCGCCGCGAGCGACTTTCCTATTTCGCCGAATTTAACAAGCTCGTCGTTTACCCCGAAAAGGTTTTCGCATTCCATCTTTGCCGTTTGGTCGTAGATGGAGGGCGTAAAAACGACAAGCTTGCGCGAGTTGTCGGCGAGCGCATCGACGACTTTTGCGAGATTGTCGGCGTAGTTTTTCCGCGTGGCATCGATTTTCCTTTGCAGGCCGTCCGCCCCGAGCTTGCGGCGTTCCGAATCGGAAAACTTGTTTCGTCCGACGTCGTTCATGCCAATCATAAGAACCGTTACGGCTTTCGATTTGTCGAGTTGCGGAACGATGTCCCAATCCATGCGCCACAGTATTCCGTGGCATCCGTCGCCGGAAATGCCGATGTTGCGAAAGTCTATTTTTTCATGCGGAAAGCGCGTGGCGTAATATAGCATAATCGTGCTGGTGTACCAGCCGCCCGCTGTTATGCTGTCGCCGACCATGCAGGCTCTGTCGCCGTCGCGGTATACGTTCGATTTTATGTCCTGTTTGGCGCAAAGAAACTGCGCCGTCAACAATAGGGTTATGATTGCAAGAATTCTCATGGTTTATTTTGTTTGGGTTATGGAATACGAATGGGTTTTCGGTTTTGAAATTTCGCATATTTTGCGGTAGTATTCCCTTGTCGCGTTTTCGATTTCGGGCTGCTTGGGCTTTTCCTTTATATATATTTTTGCCAAATACTTTATATGCTCGTTTTTCATCTTGTTTGCAAGGGCGTCCTCGACGATGGCTATGCGTTCCTGCGTCGGCTTGCCGTCAAGTTTCAGCCATTCTTGAAGGTCCATTTGCTTAATGTTTCTAAGCTTGTTGTTTGCTATGCGTATGTTTTCGCAAATATCGTAGATTTTAAGCGCCCGCCTGATTTGCGGCGTGTCGTATTCCGAGAGGTTTATGCCGTCGGCGAGTTGTTTTGCCGAGAAAATACCGACGCTCTCGCCGTCGATTTTCAGCGTGTATTTGCCGGCGTTTAGTTTTTTCACCTTTAAAATTTGGCGGTTTAAAGAATTGTAAAAATCAACGTACCTTGCGATTTTCTTTTCCTCGTCTTTTATCGCCATGGGAAGCGCAAATTCGAGTATGTCGAAAGTCGCCCCTTTCTTTGTGTATTTTACGTTGGAGATTTCGCAGTTGAAGGCTTTGTTTTTTGAGTCGTCCGTGATTTCGGCCGAGGAAACGTAGGGGGTTTCTTTGAAAGTTTTTACGAAAATCGCCGCCATGACAAATCCGCCCTTGTTTGCGGGGTGGACTCTGTCGCCGCCTATGATGGAAACGTCTCTGCCTTCGCACTTTTGATATACGGAGTTTATTCTCGTCATTTCCCCCCACATATCGACGAACTCAACGTTCTTGCGGCTTTTTGCGATGTCGGCGCAGATTTTTCCGTATTCGCCCAGTTTCGCATTCAGACCCTTTGAGGGGTCGTATTTTACGTTTGACGTTTCGTCGAAAATCGAAGGCGAGAAAACGTAGGTTTTTTGCGAATTTTTCGCCAGCGCATCGATTAGAAAAGGCATATTTTTTTTATAGCTTTCGGCTCTTCGCGCTATTATCTCGTCGGATTTCGGATCTTTGGCGCGCTTTTCTTTTGTAAACCACGGGCGTCCGACATCGTTCATGCCTATCATCAGCGTAAATATGTCGGGCTTGGGTTGCATGATGTCGCTGTCGAGTCTGGCGATAAGATTGTGCCTTGAATTTCCGCTGATTCCGCGGTTTTCGTATTCCAGTTTCATTTCCGGAAAGCGCGTTGCGTAAAAGAGCGTAATAAATTTTTGATAATATCCGCCGTGGGTTATGCTGTCGCCGACAAACGAGATTTTCTGCCCGTCCTTAAAGGCGTTGGCTTCTATTTGGCTTTTGCCGCAAAGCAAAAACGGCATCAATAAAACCGCTCCCGCCAATACGATGGTTTTGCTGAATTTCATATGGGATTTTTATGTTACGGATTTCTTTTTCAGTCAAGTAAAATGGAGGTTGATATATAAAACGGGGGCTTTTTTACTTGAGAAATATTAAAAATTGTAGGACTCTGAAAACTTTATCTGCCATGAAGAAAACACCGCCTGAAATTCGGATATTGTCGGACGACGTCGCAAACAAAATCGCGGCGGGCGAAGTTATCGAGCGCCCTGCGGCGGTGGCGAAAGAACTGCTTGAAAATTCGATAGACGCGGGCGCAACCCGCATAGAAATAGAATTTAAGCACGGCGGAAAATCTTTTGTAAAGGTCGTGGACGACGGCTGCGGCATGACCCGCCAACAGGCGCTTACATGCCTTGAACCCCATGCCACAAGCAAAATCCGCGCGCCTGAGGATTTGTTCAGAATATCGAGCTACGGTTTCCGCGGCGAAGCCGTGCCGTCGATGGCAAGCGTGAGCAGGTTTAAAATCCGCACAAAACCGGAATCGCAGGTGCTCGGCACGGAAATAGACGTTTACGCGGGCTCCGTGAATTCCGTGCGCGATTGCGGAATGGCGGCGGGAACGGAAATCATAGTCGAAAATCTTTTTTGCTCCGTGCCGGCGCGGAGAAAATTCCTGAAAAGCGACAACGTTGAGGCGTCGCATATCGTGAAACTCTGCCGCTTGTACGCACTTGCGCTTCCCGATTTGTCCATAACGCTCGTTGAAAATTCGCGCGTCGTTTTCCGCTCCGAGAGGGGCTTGAAGACGCTCGACAGAATAGAGCGGATTTTCGGCGGCGATATTTCCTCCAAACTTTCGGAGCTGAAAAAAACGCAAACGGAGGGAATATCCGTTGAGGGCGCAATATTGCGCGCGGGGGAGTCGTTCCCGACAAGCCGCAACATATGCGCTTTCATAAACGGGAGGCCTGTGGAATGCAAAGCGGTTTATTCGGCGATTAAGGAGGCCTATTCGCAGTATGTGCCGAAGGGCAGGTTTGCCGCGGCATTTCTGTTCATAGAGCTCGACCCCCAGTCGGTGGACGTAAACGTGCACCCTGCCAAGCGCGAGGTGCGTCTAAAAAACGAAATTCGCGTGCGCGACTTTCTTTGCGAAACAATATCCGCCGCCCTGTGCGAATCGCAAAATAAAACCTCCGCCGCAAACGCGATGTCGGCGGACGACGCGTCGGGAGGGAGGAGCGAAGCGCGGGGCGGACTTTTGCAATATCCGCCGTCCGCCGCGCCGCGTCCGGCCTTTACGCCGCGCGACGATTTTGAGCCTTCATCAAGGTTGAGCCCCGCGGCTTTTCCGCATTCCGAAAACGCGCCGGATTTTCCCGCAAAAAAAACTTTTGCCGGCAATGAGGATTCTAACGTTCTCCGCGGAGACGGAGGCGGAAATCCGCGCCGCGTTTCGGAAAAGTCCGCCGCAAACTCGGTCGGCGACGTTCGGTCGGCGCAAGCGAAATCGGCATACGAAACGGTCGCGGAACAATGGCGTTATGTCGGCTGTTTAAAGAAAAGATTCGCGCTTTTTGAAACGGCGAAGGGGCTTGTGATAATGTCAATTTCCGCCGCGCTGAAACGCGTCAGATTCGAGAGGATTTTAAAGAATTTGCGCGGGGAAAAAGTCGTGTCCCAAAACCTGCTTATTCCTTTGACGCTCAAATTCGAGCGCGGCGACGAAGAATATTTTTCCGCCAACAGAACCGCGTTCGAGATGTGCGGTTTCGGCTTGGAGGATTTCGGAAAGTCTTTTTACCGCATCGTCTCCGTGCCGATTTGGCTCAAATACGAGGACGCGGAAAACTTCATACGCGACTTTGTGGAACTCGCCCGCGAGGAAAGCAAAAGTCTGCGCAAGTCGAAACTGTCGGACGAAAATTTCGCGCGCGCGCTGGTCGGCAGAATAGGCGCGGCCAATTTTCAGTGCGGAGAAATTTCGGCGACCGAATTGCTCGCGCAACTCCTTTCGGGCGCAAACCATATGTCGTCTCCCGACGGAAAGCCGACGCTCAAAGAGATATCGGAAGCGGAAATGGCGAGAATGTTCTCAATGTAGGAAACGGCCGCTTTGGGGGCGTTGTCATTTTGACAGGATATATCCGTCGGCGAGCCTGTCGAACTCGGCAATTTGTTCTTCCTGCCATTTGCTGTCGCGTCCCAATTCGGCCGCGAGTATTTGCGCCACCCTCGGGGCGGCTTCCTTTGCCGCCCGCGCGTCCAAAAACAGCAGGCGGACGCGTCTTGCAAGCACGTCCTCTACGGTGTGCGCGTATTCGTTGCGCGCCGCGAATACGACCTCTGCCTCGTTGAAGGAATAGTTTTCATGCAGCTGTTTGGCGTATTCCGGATTTTTTGAAATTATTTCTTTGATTTTTTCGATGTCGCTGCCGTAAACGTAGCTCCAATCGGAGCGGTCGACGTTTTCTTTGTATCCGTGTATTTTCAGGTCGGCGGTGCGGCACGGCGACGCTTTCAGCCCCGCCCGTCGAACGGCTCTGTTTAAAACGTCTTCGGCCATTGCGCGGTAGGTTGTCCATTTGCCTCCCGTGATTGAAATAAGGCCGCTTGGAGATTCGTAAATTTTATGCGAACGCGATATTTCCTTTGTTTTCGCCGGATTTTTATCGGTGGGCGCGGCGAGCGGACGCAATCCGGCAAAGACGCAAAGCACGTCTTTGCGGGAGGGCTTTTTTGCGAGGTACTGTCCCGCCTGTCCGAGAATGAAATCAACCTCCTCGTCGAGCGCGCGCGGTTCGAGCGTTTCTTCGTTAAGCGGCGTGTCGGTTGTTCCGAGTATCACCTTGCCGTGCCACGGAACGCCGAACAAAACCCTTCCGTCGGAAGTTTTGGGAATCATCAGCGCGGACGAGCCGCCCAGAAACGATTTGTCAACAACCAGATGGACGCCTTGGCTCGGACGGACTTTTTTCGATGTTTCGGGCGCGTCCATTATGATTATATCGTCGATGAAAATGCCCGTCGCGTTTATTACCGTTTTGCCGTTGACTTCAAAAGTTCTGCCGTTGCAGAGTTCGTCGGCGGCGAGCACGCCGGTTATTTTGCCGTCGCAGTCTTTCAGCAGCTCCTCGACCTTGACGTAATTGAGGCAGACTGCGCCGTAGTCCGCGGCGGTAAGTGCGAGCGATATTGCCATGCGGGAATCGTCGAATTGGCCGTCGTGGTACACTACGCCGCCTTTGAGATTTTCCCGCGCCAGTTCGGGGATTTCCTTTAAGACGGAATTTTTTGAAAGCGGCAGCGATTTGCCGAATCCCAGCGAGCCGGCAAGCAGGTCGTACATCGTAAGTCCGACGGTGTAGAATGCGCGTTCCCACCACCTGTATTGGCCGATTATAAAGCGCATATTTTCCACAAGATGCGGGGCGTTTCGGAGCATTCTACCGCGTTCGCGCAGGGCTTCGCGCACAAGCGCGACATCGCCTTGCTGCAAATAGCGGACGCCGCCGTGCACCAATTTGGTGCTTCTGCTCGATGTCGCCTTGGAAAAGTCCGACTGTTCGAGAAGCACGGTTTTCAGGCCTCTTGTCGCCGCGTCGACGGCGATGCCGAGTCCCGTTGCGCCTCCTCCTATTACTATTACGTCCCATTGCCCGCTTTGGGCTTTTTGCAATAAAAGTTTTCTGTCGTTGTTCATAAGTTTTAATTTTTCATCGGAAATATTCGCGCATAAATAAAATTATAACTTTTATTTGAGTCGCGCCGATTATATTTTTATCATAATATCATAAATTAAACACCTGAATTTTCACGATTATGGCGAAGTATATCATGTCTTTGGACGCGGGCACTACAAGTTGCAGATGCATTCTTTTCAACGAACAAAGCGAGATTTGCAGCATAGCGCAAAAAGAGTTCGCGCAGATTTTTCCCAAGGCGGGCTGGGTTGAGCACGACGCCAACGAAATATGGTCCACGCAAATCAGCGTGGCGGTCGAGGCGATGATGAAAGTCGGCGCGACACCCTCCGACATAGCGTCAATCGGCATCACCAACCAGCGCGAAACTTCGGTTGTCTGGGACGCAAAAACGGGGCAGCCGATTTACAACGCCATAGTTTGGCAGTGCCGGCGAACCTCCGAATTATGCGACAAGCTCAGGGCGGACGGCCTAACTGATTTTTTCAGAAAGAAAACGGGATTGGTTATCGACGCCTATTTCTCGGCGACAAAGTTGAAATGGATTCTCGACAATGTGGACGGCGCAAGGGAACGCGCAAAACGCGGGGAACTCCTTTTCGGCACAATAGAAACGTGGCTCGTTTGGAAGCTCACAAAAGGCAAAGTCCATATTACCGACTATTCAAACGCCTCGCGCACGATGATGTTCAACATCAAAACCCTCAAATGGGATTCCGACATTCTGAAACTTTTGGATATCCCCGCGCAAATGCTTCCAAAACCCTGCGAAAGCAGCTGTATTTACGGCGAAACCGACGCCCAGTTTTTCGGCGCGCCCATTAAAATATCAGGCGCGGCGGGCGACCAGCAGGCGGCTTTGTTCGGACAGAATTGCTTCAAGGCGGGCGATGCGAAAAATACTTACGGCACGGGCTGTTTTATGCTGATGAATACCGGCGAGAAAATCGTCTATTCCAAAAACGGGCTCGTCACGACAATCGCCTGGGGGCGCGACGGAAAAGTGTATTACGCGCTCGAAGGTTCCATATTTGTGGCGGGAGCCGCCGTGCAATGGCTGCGCGACGAACTCCGCATTGTGGACGAATCCAAAGACACCGAATATATGGCCACAAAGGTAAAGGATACCAACGGCTGTTTTGTCGTTCCCGCCTTTACGGGACTCGGCGCGCCGTATTGGGACCAATATGCAAGAGGCGCGATTTTGGGGCTTACCCGCGGCGTCAACAAATTCCACATTGTCCGCGCCACTCTCGAATCCCTCGCATTTCAGGCCAACGACGTAATCGCGGCAATGGCCGCCGACTCGAAGATAAATCTCAACGCGCTCAAAGTCGACGGCGGCGCGAGCGCGAACAATTTTCTTTTGCAATTCCAGTCGGACATAACCGGCGTTCCCGTTCAGCGCCCTGCCTGTCTTGAAAGCACGGCTTTGGGCGCGGCTTATCTGGCGGGGCTTTCCGTCAAGTTCTGGAAGAACACCCGCGAGATTTCAAACAACTCAAAACTCGACAGAATATTCGAGCCGAATATGACGCAAAGCGAACGCGCCTCGCTTGTAGCCGGCTGGCACAAGGCGGTAAAATGCGTTATGGGGTGGTCGAAATAAGGCGTCCGTGCGGATTTTTTTTCCATAAGACAACAATCAAAAAAAGAATTCTATGCTGATATTTATTTCCGAACTGCTCGGCACTATGCTGCTGATAATACTCGGCGACGGCGTTGTCGCAAACGTGTTGTTGAACAAATCGGGAATGAAGGGCGGCGGAAGCGTCCAGATAACCATCGCGTGGGGATTGGCGGTTTTGCTTCCCGTCATTATATTCGCCGACGCGTCGGGCGCGCTGTTTAACCCTGCGCTGTCTATTTCAATGGCGGTTGACGGCACAATTCCCTGGAGTTTCGTCCCCGTTTACATTGTCGGACAGGTTGTTGGCGGATTTTTCGGCGGCATTGCAGTCTACATTTTGTTTAAGGGGCAGTTCGACGCCACGGACGATCCCGCCGTAAAGTTTGTTGTTTTTGCGACGCGCCCGTCCGTGCCGAACGCGTTGCTAAATTTTTTAAGCGAGGCGATAGGCACTTTTATTCTTATGTTTTCGCTGAAAGGAATAGGCAACGCGGCGGGAATATCGGGGGGAATGGACAAGATATTCGTTTTTGCCGTTATCGTTTCCATAGGCATGTCGCTCGGCGGACTCACCGGATACGCAATCAATCCCGCCAGAGATTTCGGACCGAGGCTCGCCCATTGGATTCTTCCGATAAGGGGGAAGGGGTCGTCGAATTGGCAATATGCCTGGATTCCTATTGTCGGCCCGATTGCGGGGGCGACGCTTGCGGTTTTATGTTTTAACGCCATACCGTGGAAATGATTATTCTTTTGACGGCCTGAACAAGCGCGCAAAAAAAAGCCGTTCCAATTCGGAACGGCCTGTTTTTTTATGAAAATTAGGTTTTTATTTTCTGCGCCTGTAAGCGGCAAAACCGAGGGCGAGCGCGCCGAAAATCGCCGCCCATTCGGCGGGTTCGGGGACGGCTGCCGTAAGAAGATATCCGCCGTCTACCTGCGTCCAACTCATATCGGTAAGGGATTTTCCGGCGTCGTCCACAAACACGAGGTTTAATTTATGCGTGTCGTCTTTGTAAATGGCGAGTGTGGAGGTTGCGGAATCCCACGAGTCGATATCTCAATAAGCGAACGCGCTTGAAAACAATATTCCGCCGTCCGCGAGTCCGTCGGCGATTGTAATCGTCGCTTTTTGCTGGGCACTTGTGGCTATCGGAAGATTGAAGGACGATATTGTAAGCAGCGAGCCGTTGGAAACATTAAACGCGGCGCGGCTGCCGTTGCGCAAGTCCAATTGTATTTGTTGGTCTTTGCTCATATTCAGCGTGACG
>JABLTK010035241.1_pt1 | contig 19746 bp, 21 predicted proteins | sample 7160131 | NCBI WGS metagenome assembly JABLTK01 (sample SAMN14651221, study PRJNA627086) | human gut metagenome | isolation source: feces | host: Homo sapiens
GCATTGTTTAGTGTTAGTTCATTTACTTCAGTATAACTCATCTTTACTTGTCCTGTACTAATAGTGTTTTCCCTTGTTGTAGATATTTGACTCCATAATGCATATGTTCCTAGTGTTACTATCGCTAATGCAAATATTGATAAACCTATCATAGTTAGTTTCTTTTTCTTATCATTCATAATCTTACTCCCTTACCTATCTTATAACTTAATTATATATTTATATATATATTAGTCAAGTTTTTTTGTTTGATTTATGTTTCTTTTTGTTTAGCTTTAGTTAATTTTTTATGAAAAAATTGGCCTTGTTGGACCAATTATTTCTTATAGAATGACCATAGCAAGTGTTAGGATTATCATTGATGCTAGGGCTATTGTTAAGATTACTTTTAAGGACCATTTAAACCAAGTGGAGTATTCTACTCCTGCTAAAGCAAGACCACCCATTATGGCTCCACATGTTGGTGTTATTAGGTTTACTAAACCATTTGATGCTACTATTGTCATCAATGTTGTTTCTACACTATATCCTAAAGTATTTGCAAGTGGACCCATGATTGGGGTACTAAGGGTTGCTAGTCCTGATGATGATGGTACTAGTATTGATAGTCCTATATGTAATAAGTAACTAAGTGGCGCAAATAGTCCTGCTGAAACATTTTTTAATGCTTCGGCAGCATTGTAGATTATATAATTGTCTAAGTGTGTTATTCCCATTAGAATTGATACACCACGAGCTACTGCGATTATTAAAACTACTCCCATCATATCGGCAGCACCTGATACAAATGTTGATGCTGTTTCTTTTTCTCCTAATTTATTGATGATAGCTATTATTATGGTCATGATAAAGAACCATAGTGAGCTTTCATTGAAGTACCATTTTCCAAGTGGTGCTCCTGATAAGATTCCTGTTTTTTCAAATATGGTTATTCCAAAGTCTCCCCATGGAATAAAGCCTACTATCATTACTAGGAAAGTAATTGCAAAAAGAATTAATGTTATTTTTTGTTTTCCATTTAGTTTGGCATTTTTTGCATCTTCATTGCTTTCTGCTTTTCCATATCTCTTTTCCATTATTTTTTGTTCTTGTAATGATAGGAATGTTGAGCCTTTGTCTTTTTTTACTTTTTTAGCATAGTTCATAACGAATATAATTGATATTGCAAGTGATGCTAACCATAGGAATATTCCTAGAACTATTATTATTGCTTGATTAGCTACTATTCCTTCAGGTAAGGCATCTACTGCTACTCCAACGGCAAATGGATTTATTGTAGATCCTAATACTCCTGAGCCTGCTCCAAGTAGAACAATAGCAGATGCTACTATTGTGTCCATTCCTGCAACGACCATAGTGGCGGCAAGCAAGGCATAGAATCCTACTGTTTCTTCTAACATTCCATATGTTGTTCCTCCAACTGAGAAGATGAACATAAGAATTGGAATTAGAAGTAACTCCTTTCCTTTTAATTTTTTAACCAAAACCTTGATTCCTGTTTCTAGCGCTTCTGTTTTAGAAATTATTGCTAAGAAACCTCCTAGTATAAAGATGAAAATTCCGACTTCGATTGAATCTTTAAATCCTAGGATTGGTGACATTAACACATCAGATAATTTTGCAGGTACAACTCCACTTCCATTATTTATGACATCACTTGTAGAGAAGGTTGCTTCTGGAAGAATGTGTGTCAATATCGCCAGTGCGATAATAAGAATAAACAAAATTGAAAATGATGTAAGCATAAATTTTCTATTTTTTTGTTTAACTTTTTTCTTATTAGCCATTTTTAATCCTCCTTTTTATTTTTATTTTATTAAAGTACCAGTTTTGCCTTCTAAAGCTTCTTTAGCACTTAATAACGATGTAATTATTGCTTCTTTGTTTGTATTTTCTATAAAGTTTAAGCATGCTTGTATTTTTGGTAGCATACTACCTGGTGCAAATTGTTGCGATTTTATGTATTCTTTAATTTTTTCTTTCTCTAATATATCTAGTTTTATTTCTTGGTCTGTATTATAGTTTAGGTATACTTTTTCAACATTTGTTAAGATGACTAGTTTGTCTACTCCCAGTTTTTCAGCAAGTAAACTACTGGATAAGTCTTTGTCTATTACGGCATCTATACCTTTTAAAGTGTCATTTTCTTCGATTACCGGTATACCTCCACCACCAAGGGCTATTACTATGTTTTGTTTTTCGATTAGGTCTTTGATTGAGTTTATTTCTATTATGTCAATTGGTTTTGGTGATGGCACTACTCTTCTGTAGCCTTTATTTTTTTCTTCTTTTAAGATGTACGGACTTTCTTTTTCTATTTGCTCTTTTTCTTCTTTTGTGTAATATAGTCCTATTGGTTTAGTTGGATTTTCAAAGGATTGATCATTTTTATTTACTAGAACTTCTGTTATCACGGTTACGCAGTTTTTATTTATTTTTCTTTTTCTTAGTTCATTAGTAATTGATTGTTGAAGATGATATCCTATGTATCCTTCACTCATGGCATTGCATTCAGCGAATGGCATATCGAAGTTATTTTCTTGTTTTGTTTTGTCAAATGCTAGGTTAATCATTCCTACTTGGGGTCCATTTCCATGGGTTAGAACTATTTCGTGTCCTTGTTCTATTAAGTCAACTATTGTTGTAGCTGTTTGTTTTACAAGTTCTAATTGTTCTTTTGGTGTTTTACCTAGGGCATTGCCTCCTAGGGCAATTAATAGCTTACTCATCTTTTAGGGTTGCATATATAACAGCTTTTATAGTATGCATTCTATTTTCGGCTTCTAGAAATACTTTAGAATAAGAGCTTTCAAATACTTCATCAGTTACTTCCATTTCTTTTAAGCCGTATTTTTCGTATATTTCTTTGCCTATTTTTGTATCTATATTGTGAAATGATGGTAAGCAATGTAGGAATATTACGTTAGAACTTGCTTTTTTTATTTTGTCCATGTTTACTTGATACGGACTTAAATCTTTTATTCTTTCTTGCCAAACCGATTCTTCTTCTCCCATAGATACCCAAACATCAGTATACATAATGTTACAGTCTTTTACTCCAATTTCTACATCTTCTGTCAATGTGATTTTTGAATTATTTTTTTTGGCAATTTCGGCACATTTTAAAACTAATTCTTCATTTGGAAAGTATTTTTTAGGACAACATGCTGTATAGTTTATTCCTAGTTTAGCACAAGCTACCATAAGAGAATTGCCCATATTGTATCTGGCATCTCCAAAGTAAGTAAAGTTTAGTCCTTCTAAATGTCCAAAGTGTTCTTTCACAGTTAGAAAGTCAGCAAGAACTTGTGTTGGATGAAATTCATTAGTAAGACCATTATATACTGGTACAGACGAATACTGTGCTATTTGTTCAACAATATCTTGACCAAAACCACGATATTCAATAGCATCGTATATACTTGATAAGACTCTAGCAGTGTCTTTTATTGTTTCTTTTTTACCAATTTGAGAACCAGTTGGTCCTAGATAGGTTGATCCCATGCCAAGATCCATAGCTGCTACTTCAAAGGAGCATCTTGTTCTGGTTGAGTCTTTTTCAAATATTAATGCAATGCTTTTTCCTTTTAAATATTGGTGGTCAATATTATTTTTCTTTTTTTCTTTTAATTCACTTGCTAAATCTATTAAGTATTTTATTTCATCTTCGGTATAATCAAGTAGTTTTAAGAAGTCTCTTCCTTTTAAGTTCATTTTAGTCCTCCCTTATTAAAGGCATACTCATACAACGAGGGCCTCCTCTTCCACGTGATAGTTCTGCTCCATGCATTTCTAATACTTTTAATCCATTTTCTCTTAATACTTTATTAGTTATATTGTTGCGATCATAAACTATTACAACTCCTGGAGCGATGCAAAGAGTGTTTGAACCATCGTTCCATTGTTCTCTTTCGGCAGCAATTGGATCGTTTCCTGCGCATGGTATTAAGGTTATGTCTATTCCAAGATATTCTTCTAGAATCATTTCTAAGGAACCTTGTTTTTCAACAACTTTAATTTTATCGTTATTTTTAGTTATTTCATAGACTTTTAATGTTTCCATAATTCCTGGATGGTAAGTAAATTTGTCATAGTCTATTTGAGTGAATACTGTGTCTAAGTGCATAAATGCTCTAGAGTTTGGTATTTCAAAGGCAAGAATGGTATCAATTTGACAGTTTTCATCACTGAAAAGATTTTTACTTAATTCTTCAATGGCATTGGCACTTGTTCTTTGAGATATTCCTATTGCTAGAGTACTTTCGTTTAAATTTAGGACGTCTCCTCCTTCAATATGAAATTCATTGTATCTATCATAATATTTATCAACTTTATCTTTAAAGTCTGGATGGTGATTGAATATGTATTCGGCATATATTGTTTCTCTATTTCTAGTTACAGAATACATTTTGTTTAGGCAAACACCATTTCCAATGCTAGCGAATGGATCTCTTGTGAAGTATAGATTAGGCATTGGATCGCAAACAAATAGGCTATCTGGTTCAATCATGTCTACTAATGATTCTCCTAGTTTTGCTTGTTCTTTTACAATGTCGTCTATTTTTATTCCTTCTATTGTTTTTAAGACTAATTCTTTTGCGTCTTTAATATTCATTAAATATTCATAGACTAGACTACGATATTTTGGAGTTCTAACTCCAGCTTCATAGATGAATTGTCTAATAAAGGTTTCTCTTATTTCAGAATTCAAGTCTATTACTTGAGCCATTAGGTCTTCAAGATATACTACTTCTACTCCATTTTCTTTTAGAATAGTGGCAAACTCATCGTGTTCTTTTTGGGCCACTTCAAGATATGGAATGTCATCAAATAAAAGTCTTTGTAGAGTATCAGGCGTTAAATTTAATAATTCTTTACCCGGTCTATGTAGTAAGACTTTTTTTAATGGTTTAATTTCACTTTTTACATTAATTGCATTCATAATTTTCCTCCCTATGTTACAATAAAATTATACCACAGTAATAGTTCTTGGTAAAGAAAAATACTTTAATTAGTTTCGATTAAAGTATTTTTTACATTCTTCAGTAACAATTCTTCCTCTTGAAGTTCTTTTTATGTAACCAATTTGAATCAGGTATGGTTCATACATGTCTTCAATGGTGCTGGTTTCCTCTCCAATTGAAGTTGCTAGGGAATCAATGCCCACTGGTCCACCATTGAATTTGTCCATGATAGTAAGCAGGATTTCTTTGTCTGTTTCGTCTAATCCTTTTTTATCTATTTTTAGTCTGTCAAGAGCTTTGTTAGTTATTTCTGTGTTTATTGTTTCTAAATTTTCTACAAGAGCAAAGTCTCTTACCCTTTTGAATAGATTATTGGCTATTCTAGGGGTGCCCCTGCTACGGGATGCTAAGGTATAGGCTGCTTCATTGGTTATTTCCATACCTAAGACTTCGCTAGTTCTTTTTATGATGTCTGTTAATTCTTCGATGGTATAGTATTGTAGTTTGTTTACAATGCCGAATCTATCTCTTAGAGGTGATGTAAGGTCTCCAGCACGGGTTGTAGCTCCGACGAGAGTGAAAGGTGGCAAGTCTATTTTTATGTTTCTGGTTTGATTATCAGTTCCTATTATGATGTCTAGAGTGAAGTCTTCCATTGCTGGGTATAGTATTTCTTCGATAAATCTTGGCATTCGATGTATTTCATCAATGAATAAGACATCTCCTGGTTCTAGGGTTGATAGGATGGCTGCTAAATCGCCTGATTTTTCTATTGAAGGACCACTGGCTGTTTTTATATTCACACCAAGTTCATTGGCAATTATATAGGCCATGGTTGTTTTTCCAAGTCCTGGTGGACCGTATAAGAGAACATGATCTAGTGATTCCTTTCTCATTTTAGCAGCTTCAATAAATACCTTCATATTTTCTTTAACCTCTTTTTGTCCAATGTATTCATCGATTAGTTGAGGTCTTATTGTTTTTTCATAATTTTCGTTCATATTCTCACCTCATTTCTTCTTTTATTTTATCAAAGTCTATTTTTTGTACTTTTCTTAAATAGCAGTCTCCACAAAGAGGAATATATTCTATGTTTTCTGTACCATCAATTATAATTTCTTCTCCGTCTTTGACAAAGTTTTTTCCTACTTTTCTGCCTACGTATCTTGCTATTTTTCCACATGCACATAGAGTTGTTAATTCTTCAAGAACATCGGCAATTTCTAATAATCTTTTGCTACCAGCAAATGATTCCATTTTAAAATTAATTCTAAGTCCATAACAGATTACGGGTATGTCGCAGGCTTTTGATATTAAAAATAGTTCATTTACTTGATTGGTTGATAAAAATTGAGCTTCATCTACTAAAATACAACTGATATCTTTTAATTTTCCTTTTAGGACTTCTAGTATACTGTCTGAATATAACACTAGATAATCAACTTTTCTTTTTAAACCTACTCTAGAAGTTATATTGTCTTTTCCTTTGTTGTCAACAGCTGGTTTAATAACTATTGTTTTATATCCATTTTCTTCATAATTATGTGCAGTTCTAATTAAATCAATACTTTTTCCAGAGTTCATAGTAGCGTGTTTGAAATGCATTTTTGCCATGGTATCTCCTCCTTTATTTTAATAATAGTTTTAGTGCTTCTTTTACTTGTTCTTCAATTGTTTTGTCATCAGACACTTTATTTATAATAGTTTTAAAGTCTTTTTCTTTATATCCTAATCCTTTTAAAACTTCAATTAATTCTTCTTTATTGTTAACATTTTCATTTATTGTTATGTTAAGTTTTCCTTTTAAATCAAGAATAATTTGTTTAGCTACTTTATCTCCAATTTTAGGAAATTTAGTTAAATACAAAAGATTCTCTCTTTCTATAGCATCACATATACCAGTGATACTTCCTGTTGCAAACATAGGAAGTGCTATTTTAGGACCAATTCCTTTTACACTTATTAGCTTTAAGAATAGTTCTTTTTCTTCTTGAGATTTAAAACCAAATAGATTGTGTTCATCTTCTTTTATTTGTTGATATAAATATATTTTATATTCTTTCCCTATTTCATATGAATAAGGATTGGATACATGAATCTTATATCCTATATTATTTACTTCTAAGGATATGAATACTGATTCTTGCTCCATTACTTTGCCTATCATATATGAGTACATTTGTTTCACCTACCTTGTTTATATTATTATATCATTCATACATTCGTTTGTAAATGTTATAATTTCATAGGATTAAAATCTATTTCTACTTTTACTTTTTTTTGGCTGAAATAGTATTCATTTATTTTTTTTAGTTCTCCAAGAATCTTGGTTTTATCTTTATATTTCAGGATAACTTGAAAGTGATATTTATTGTTTATTTTAAAAATATTGCAAACTGATGGTCCTAAAACTATGGCATGCTTATTTTTTCTTAAATATGATGATAATTTAATACTTGTTTTGCTAGCTAAATCGTAATCGGTTGAGATAATTTTTATTAAGCATATATAAAAATATGGTGGGTAACCTAATTTGTTCCTTATTTTCATTTCTTCGTTATAAAAACCAATATAGTCATTTTCTTTGGTGTATTTAATAGCATAATGATCTTTGTTAAAAGTTTGGATTATTACATTTCCCTCCTTTTGGCCTCTCCCACTTCTTCCTGCGACTTGATTTAATAGTTCAAAAGTGTTTTCACTACTCCTGTAGTCTGGAAAATTGAGACTAATGTCAGCATTGATTACTCCTACTAGAGTGACATTTGGAAAGTCTAGACCTTTAGCTATCATTTGGGTTCCTACCAAAACATTGTATTCTTCTTTAGCAAAGGCTTCGATGATGTTTTTATGAGAATTTTTTTTGGTTGTTGTATCAACGTCCATTCTTATTATTTTGGCATTGTCAATTAGTTTTTCTAATTCTGAAACTACTTTTTCGGTGCCTAGGCCTATGTCTCTATATTCGGTGTGACAATTAGGACACTCTTTTTCTTTTTTTGTTGCATAACCACAATAGTGGCATCGCAACATATTGGATGATTTGTGATAAGTTAATGTAATATCGCAGTGAGGGCATTTTAAGGTTTCACCGCAGCTGGGACAAGTGACTAGTGAGGAATAACCTCTTTTGTTTAAAAATAGAATAACTTGTTCTCCTTTATTTATTTTGGATTTAATTTGTTCTAGTAAATAATTTGAAAAGTAACCATTTGCTTTTTTAAATTCTTCATTCATATCGATAATTTCTACTTTAGGTAGTTTTATATTGTTATACCTTTTTTTTAATGTTAATAATTTGTAGACACCCTTTTGAGCTCTTGAGAAACTTTCTAATGAGGGAGTTGCTGAACCAATCAACACTGGACAATTATGATATTTACTACGCCACTTAGCAATATCCAAAGCATGATACTTAGGATTATTCTCTTGTTTATAAGTGCTTGAATGTTCTTCATCTATTATTATTATGCCGATGTTTTCAAGCGGAGCAAAAATAGCACTTCTAGCTCCGATTACAATACTTACTTTTCCTTCTTTTATCTTACGATATTCATCATATTTTTCTCCATCAGAAAGCCCACTGTGGAGAACAGCAATCTTAGAAAACATAGATGTAAATCTTTTTATTATTTGAGGTGTAAGAGATATTTCAGGCACCAAAACAATAGCACTTTTTCCTTCTTTTATTACTTTTTCAATCAGTTTCATGTAAACGTTAGTTTTTCCACTTCCTGTTACTCCATATAGTAGGTAGGTATCAGTTTTATTTAAGGTTATTTCATTTAAAACTTCTTGTTGTTCTTTGTTAAGTGAATACTCTTTTTTTTCACTATTGTCATGGTTTAATCTATATATTTCTCTTTCTTCTTCGATGATAATTTTTTTATTTAACAGTGTTTTGACACTACTCTTAGAGACTACATTTAAATAGTCTTTTTTAACAACTTTTTCTTTTTGTAAAATTGTAATTATTTTATTTTGAGTTTCATTGAATTTTTGTTCTTCTAGAGAGATGTCATTTAATCTGATATATTTTTCTTTTTTTAAGCCAATATTTGATTTTTTCTTAGCTTTTAAAGCAAGAGGCAACATTACTTGATAAGCTGACATTAGAGTTGATAAAGTTTCCTCTTTTATATATTCTCCAAGTTTTAAAAGCTCCTTGTTTAAAACAGGATATTGGTCAATGATTTTAATTACTTCTTTTAAATCCTGGTTATTATCTTCTCTAATATTAAGGACAAATCCTTCAAGTACTTGATTGTTGAATGGAACTTCTACTCTCATGCCTATCATGATGTTAGATTGTTGTTCCTTTTTTAATCTGTAGGTAAAAGTTTTATCTATAAAGACATGAGCTAATTCTACTAGAACGTCTACTACCATATTATTACCTCCTTACTGCATTTTAAATATAACATATCTTTTTATTGTTTGTCAATAACAAAAGTGTACATTTGTTTGTTTTTTTATATTTTAAAGAGTAAATCTTTTTTTGATTTACTCTTTTTCACTTAATGTTTTTTCGTTATCGCTTACTGCATTCTTCACTAGTAACTACTTATAACTATTCTGTATTTTTTTAAAAACTATTTTAAAGATAAGACTATTTCTTGTTTTTTTTCTTCATCTAATGCTCTGTAGGTTACTCCACAAGCATCGAATAGTCTTTTTGATGCTACTACTTCATTGGTGTCTTTATATTTGTCTGATAAGTATACAACTTCAGTAATGCCAGATTGTATTATTTCTTTTGCACATTCATTGCAAGGAAATAAATCTACATATATTTTCGCATTAACGAAGTCCTTTCTATTTCCACGATAATTTAAAATAGCATTTCGTTCAGCATGAACCACATATAAATATTTGGTATCAAGGGGATGCCCTTCTCTATCCCAAGGAAATATATCGTCATTAAAGCCATTTGGGGTTCCATTGTAGCCGATGGATAGTATTCTATTATCCTCGCTGACTATGCAAGCACCAACTTGAGTAGATGGGTCTTTACTCCTTTTTGCACTTAGTTTGGCAATAGCCATGAAGTAAGTGTCCCAATCTAAATAATCCATTCTTTTATTTGGCATTTTATCACTCCTTAATTTTTTTATTAATTATATTTTAAATAATTTAATATAAGTTGTAAAGTGGTTTTTATTATAAATTATTAGCTATAAAAAGGCATACTGCATATTCTTTATCAATTAGGCCAGTTTTTATTTTATAGTCTAACTCTGCTAAAAAGGATAAAGCTTTTTTTAAATAGTCATTAGTAAAATTGTAGCCTTTGTTTTTCAAAACGCTTATTCTTTTTGGGTTTTTTATAGCAAGTAGTTCTCCTATTTCTTTATCACTTTTGTTAATACTTAAATTTTTAACTTGATAGATTAGTCTATAGTTATTAGCAAGCATTGATAGTATTTTCATATCTTCTTCGTTGTTTTCTTTTAGTAGTCTATAAATATTAAAAGCTTCTCTTTTATTATTTTTTTCAATATTATTTATTAGATCAAATATGGTCTTATCCAGATTTTTACTTACTAATAAGTCAATATCTTCTTTAATAATTGTTTTATCATCTAGTTTATACAGTTTTAATTTTTCTATTTCGTGTTTTATTCTAGATATGTCATTACTACAGTAATTTTTTAGTATTTCAATATTAATGTTAGAAATGTTATAATCCTCAAAGAGATTTTTTATATAGCTGTTCATATCGAAGTCACTTGTTTCTATTTTTATACAGTTCTTTTCTAGACATTCTACTAGTTTTTTCTTTCTAGGTAGTTGATCTCCGCAGAGAATTAAAATGTTATCACTTTGATTTTCTAAATATTTTATTAAGGAATTGATGTAGATATCATTTTTTTCATCCTCTTTATTTATGATGTTTTTTAGGTTTGTTGCTATAACTATTTTTTTATCACCAAACATATTAAATGTATTTATATCATCAATTGCAAGTAAGACGTTATCTGTTTCTAGGTTATACTTTGATATAGAATCGGGATTTATATTGTTTTCTGTTATTATATCTTTTATTTTTTCATTAATTATTTCATCGTTTCCAAGTAACAAATAAGTCATTTTAGCACCTACAATCTTTTAATTTTTTTGTCATTTAAAATATATCATATAAAGATTATGAAGTCAAGACAAATGATACATTTGTTTGTATTTTGCATAAAAGAAAAAAATAGTAAAAACTATTTTTCGTATACACTTACTTGTTTTTTGTCTCTTCCAAGTCTTTCATACTTAACAACACCGTCAATTTTTGTGTATAAAGTATGGTCATTACCTATTCCTACATTTACACCTGGATAAATTCTTGTTCCTCTTTGACGATAAATGATAGATCCGGCTTTTGCGAATTGTCCATCAGCAACTTTGGCTCCTAGTCTTCTACCAGCTGAATCTCTACCGTTTGATGAAGAACCTCCACCTTTTTTATGTGCAAATAATTGGATATTTAATTTCATCATAATTAATTCCTCCTATTCAAATTTAATGTTTTTAGGATAATCATGCATTAACTCTTCTAATAATGAAATCATATTATTAACTAATATATTTACAATTTCATCATTTTTTAGAATATTCATTTCAAAAATATTTTCTTTATAATTTATTGCATCTTTATCTATTTTTAGAATAGCATTAACGGTAGTAATAACTATACTACTTACAGATGCACATACTATATCTTTACCATAATCATTGTATTTAGCATGTCCTATTATTTTTACTTGTTTTACAAAATCATTTTCTTTTTTTATACTTATTTTTATCATATTAATTACCCAATTTTAGTAATTTCAACTTTTGTATATGGTTGACGATGACCTTGAGACTTACGAGTACTTTTCTTTTTGTTTACATATTTGAAAATTCTAATTTTTTTGTTTTTTCCATGTTTTAGAACTTTACCTGTAACTTTAGCACCTTCTACATAAGGGCAACCTATATTACCATCAAGCATTAATACTTTATCGAAAACAACGTTTTTTCCTTCTTCAGCATTTAACTTTTCTACGTAAATAACTGATTTTTCTTCAACAGCGTATTGTTTCCCACCTGTTAATATAATAGCTTTCATATTTACCTCCTTTTTCTAACTAAGACTCACTCTTAAGGTAACTAAATAGTTTTTTAACCTTTTCAATGTGGTTTAAAGCTTTTCTAATGAGGCTTCAAACAAATAGATTTTACCATAAAGTCTATGTTAAAGTCAAGAAAATTATGAAAAGTATTTTTTCCTTTTGTTCTAAAATGAAAGTAACTTAATTTATTTTTATTTTTCATTGACACACGAATGTATATTTGCTATTATTGTTTTAGGAGGTATGCTAATTGTTGGTACTCCTCTGTTCTATGTTACCCAAAGGGGGTTCATAGAATGGTGGTGATAATTATGTGGAAAGGTATTAATTATGTACGGTTTGATAGCATTTTGTGTTGTTTTATTGTTATTAATTATTGCAACAAAACATTAATTAAAGAAAAGTACCAACTCAACTAAGAGTGGTACTTTTCTCTTCAAAATCATAAAACAACGTAGAACAGAGATAGTACTAACCACCAAATTAGTATATCTCTTTTTTTAGTATATTTTATTTTATTTAAAATATACTTCTCTGTTCATGCTTAGATTATATCAATTATTTAACTAAAATGCAATATTTTTGAAAAATCTTTTCTTTAATAAATTTTCTTTAAAACCAAGATTTCATTATATCAGCATTGTTACTTAGTGGTTCTGGTAATGGTTTATCTAGTTTCATTGATATTGGTACTTTAAAGGCACTTCCAAAGACAATACAATTTCCAGGTTGAAGTGTTTTTAAATATTTTATTATTTCTGTTGAAACATTTGGTACCATACTTTTTATGTATTCTAGATCTTTTGGATGATATGTTCTAAATATTATAAAGTTACTGCATTGCGAAATGGCTGTGTCACTTAATTCTGTTGGTCTTTGTGAAATTAATCCTAAAAGTACTCCGTATTTACGTCCTTCTTTAGCAATACGATCAAATATATTGTATCCTAGCAGTTTTACATCGTTGTCGTTTTGCACATATCTATGGGCTTCTTCCATTATTATGTGATATGCTATGCTTGCCCTATCTCTTCTTTCAGCAGCACTTTCATATATCATTTTGGAAAGAATTTTGGTCATTGCTTTTGCCATTTGATCAGTTACATAGTTTATATTAAAGTTTACTAATTGACATTTTTCTTTTCCTTCTCTATCTGTAAGTAATAGTTTTATATATTCGTCTCTATCAATAAATTTAGCAAAGTCAAAGTATTTTCTAGAATCACTTCCGGTTATATTGTGTAGTCTAACGCTTAAAACGTTTCCGTATTCAAACACCCTTTCATTTGATAGAATTCCTTCGGAAATAAGGGCAAAATCCATGGCAGTTTCTAAGTCTTTCATAGTGTAATGAGTTTGTCCATCAGGATTTGGTAGTTCTAACCCATTTTGGATAAATTTTTTTATAAATTCAATTACTAATTCCATGTCTGGCATTTTCCCAGTGTTGTCTACATAGAGACATTGTTTTAATGGTCTAGTGTATCCTATTTGGAATACTTTAGCGTCGAGGTTTAAGTCCGGAGTAGAAAAACTTGTTAAAATAGCTGTGATTTGGTCACGCATAGTGCTTGCTTTTTCTCCACTTATCATTATATCTAGTATAGCTCTTGCTAAAATATCATTTTGGTATGCAAGGGCCATTTCACCAGATTTTTTAAAAATACATACTAGTTTTAAAGCTTTTTCAATTACTGGTATTTGACTAGCGGAGTTGGCATTTAAAAGAATTGCAATGTCTTCTGCATTCATTAAATAAATAGGAATTTTTAGTATTTTATCTGGTTCTTCACTAGGATCAGTTGTGTAGTTTATAAAGTTTATATTAGGGTTTTTACTTTCAGCAAAGGCATTTACATATTCACCGTACGTATCAAAAATAAATATATTTGCCCCTTTTGGAGCGTCTTTTTTTTCAAAAATATTTTGAATTAGTCTTGCTGTAGCGAATGATTTTCCAGAACCGGTGTTTCCTAAAATGGCAAAATGGTGATTGAAAAAATTATTGAATGGTACGTTTATTTTATAGTTTTCATAAATATTTGATTTACCAAAGTAGGTTGTGTCTTTTTGTTCTTCTTGTGAACCTAAGACAAGTGCTAATTCGTCTAATGTGACTATCCTAACATTGGACCTAAAAGATGGTTTTTTATCAATACCAGGAATAAATTTATTGTCTATTATTTCTCCTAGCAACATAATTCTAGCTTCAGTCTTGTCCATGTCTATTATTTCTCCAACTACTCTTTTATTGTCATTTTCAAATACTACATGAATATTTACTAAGTTTGGTTGTTTTTCTACATCAATGCCAAGTTCTATTATTATTATTTCGTTTTCTATTGTTTTAATTTTTCCTATCATATTATCAGTCCCTTATTTTATTCTCGTATTAATTATAACAAAAATATTTGTAAAAGACTATAGAAAATTATATTTTTATAAAAAAACTATTTGCGTTTTTTATTTGCAAATAGTCTAATTACTCCATTCAGTTTAAGTGTTTTAGTTCATCGAGTACAAAAGTTCCATTTTCTCTTATTAGAACGTCATCAAAGTAAATATTTCCTCCGCCGTAGTCTTCTCTTTGGATCAGTACCATATCCCAGTGGATTGTAGAATCATTTCCGTTGTAGCTATCTTTGTAAGCTTTTCCTGGAGTAAAATGGATGCTTCCTTTTATTTTTTCGTCAAAGAGAATATCACCCATTGGATGAAGGATTTTTTTGTTTAATCCAATTGAGAATTCACCGATGTATTTGGCACCTTCATCGGTTTCAAATATTTCATTTAGCTTTTCTTCATCTTTTTTGTTGTCGCATGTAGCTTTTATAATTTTTCCATCTTTAAATTCTAAAGTTACTCCACCATATATATTGCCTTGGTATGGGCTTGGAGTGTTGTATTTTATTACTCCGTTGACACTGTCTTTTATTGGGGCAGTGTAACATTCACCATCAGGAATGTTCGCTTCTCCACAGCAAGGAATAATTGGCATTCCAAGGATTGAGAATGTTATATCTGTCCCTACTCCAGTTAATCTTACTTTGTCTGTTTTTTCCATTAGTTTTTTTAGAGGTTCTATATCTTTTACCATTTGTTGATAGTCTTCGCACATTGCTTTCATGCTAAATTCATAGAATTCATCATAGTTCATTTTAGCTTTGTAAGCGTCTATTTTACTAGGATAGTTTAGAAGCACCCATCTTCTTTCATCAATCATGATATTGTGAACTTTTTCTAGTTTTTGGTTTACTTTTTTTCTCATTTCACTGTTTACAAAATTGTCTTCATAATCATTTTGATTGCAGTATATTCTAATAAAACAGTCATAGTTGTCAACTTCAAATTTATTTGATTTTTCTAGTAAGTTTAGTTTAGTTTCTTCGGTTTTATTTAGAATTAGTGCATCAATAAAGGGATTAAATATCTTTACAGATACATTTCCCTTTTTTTCTTGAATCTTTTTTATTAGTTCTTTTACAAGTGGTAATGGTTCTTCGGTTTCTACTGATATTAAAACATTATCATTTTCTTTCACTTTTACTGAGTGCTCTACAATTGTAGTAGCTAGTGTTTTTAAATAATTCATTATAATCACCCTCTTTTATAGTATATCATAAAATATTTGTGAAAGGAGAAAAAATATGGATTACTTTAATAATATGCCTAATTATTATAATAATATGTATTATGATAATGGTTTTAGAAATAGTACTATGACAAGGCAACCTATGCCTGTTGCTAATAGGTTTATACCTGGGGCTGGTGGTTTTATTTTACCGTTTGCTTTAGGTTTTGCTACTGCTCCTCTTGTTCTTCCTAGACCTAGACCTTATTATCCGGCTTATCAACCATATCCACCATATTATTATAACTACCCTGTTTATAGATAAAATAGAATTAATTTTCTATTTTTTTGGTAGTTTTATCATTACTGTAGTACCATGATTTATTTCTGATGTATACTTCATTTCTCCGTTATGGAGTTTTATTATTTCCATAGAAAGGGCTACTCCTAAACCACAGCCTTTTTCTTTTGATGAGTAGAATAATTCTCCTAACTTCTTTAAGTCTTGCACTTCAATTCCATGGCCGTTATCTCTAATGTATAGTCTAACATATTTTTTACCATTTTTTATGATTATGTTTATTTTGCCATTTCTATCTATTGCTTCGTATGAATTTTTTATTATATTTATTAAAACTTGTTTTAGTCTATCATAGTCTGCTTCGATTAGTAGTTCTTCGGGACCTATTAGAGTTACTTGAATGTTCTTTTCGTCTAAAATTATTTTTAGGGATGAGATTACTTCTTCGATTAGATAGTTAATGTCCATTATATCTTTTTTTATTTTTATTTTGGTGTATTTGCTAAAGTTATCCATTATGTCTAAAGCTCTATTTATTTCACTTGTTACTATGTTTAAGTATTTTTCAGTTTTTTTGGTGTCGTCATAGTTAATCATTGAAAGATATCCTTTGCATACAGCAAGGGGATTTTTTATTTCATGGTTTATTTTAAAAAGGGCACTTTTTAGAACTTTTTCTTTTTCTAAGTCTTGTAATACTTTATGGTATTCCACTAGTTCTTCTCCTTTTTTAATAGCATATATTATGAGGGTTGTTGCTAAATAAAAGATTAAGAGATTAAAGAATTGATATAGAAATATTTCTATAGTGGAAGTCTTCATTATTAACATGAATTCAATTGTAATTACTATTCCTTTAATAAAGATAAAAGTATTTAAGATGAATTCTTTGCTTTTATCTTTGTATTTTAGAATATAGAATATTACAAAATATAACATGTATTCTACAATTAAAAGGTACAAGTCAAAGTTGAATAGTTTATAATAAAATAGGACTATAAAGAATGATGCAAATAGCGTACTGAATTTCTTTTTATAAATTATTAATATTATAAATGGAATGTTTATAAATAAAAGATTTTTTAATTCTGGAATTATTAGATTGAATCTAATTATAAAGTATAGTGATGTGAAGCATGCAAGGGATATTAGTGTGTTTACTCCGAATATTTTTTCTTTTTTTAGGATGATTATTAAGTAGAAGCATATTGGTAAAACTACTAATATTGAATTTAAAATTATATTATCAAAATACGACATATTTATCACCTATATAAATCATACAGGTTTTATATGTCGTATTTTGTCGAATTTTGTCTTATTTCATCGCTTCAATATATTTTTTAAGTTGTTTAGAGTTAGGACCAAGAATAATTTTTAATTGGTTGTCTAGCTCCACTATTCCTTTGGCTCCTAGTCCCACAATGCCATCTTTGTTTACTATGCTAATGTCTTTTAATGTTACAATAAATCTTGAAAGATGGGTCTCGGAATCAATTATATTGTCCTTTCCTCCAAGGTATTCTACTAGTTTATTCATATCCAGTTTTACATCTTTTTTGTTTATTTTTAAGACTGCTAGCAAAAGGACTATAAATACTACTATTATAATAATGTATTGATATGTCATTTTTATCACCCTATGATAATTATAAACTATTTTTAAGAAAAATAAAACATTTTTTTCATAGAATAGTATTAATAGGTGTTTTAAACACACCATTTATAATAAGTAGAATATCTTATATTAGAAACAAATAAAGGGGTGGATTATATGAATAACAATGAATGTTGTATTTGTAACATTTTAGAAGTAATAAGTATTTTACAGTGTCAAGCAGAAAAAATAGATGATATACCAAATACATGTGATAGACCTTTTTTAGGTTCAATTTCATCAAATGGAAGTTTTGTGTTCAACACTAGACCAGTAACACTTTATAATAGTAACAATACTTTGATTACTATGCCATATACTCTTAATGATGACGATGGAACATCTAGTGTATTTAGAGTGGAAAAGGTTGAGGGATGTTGTGCGACTTGTAGAGTTTTAGCACCTAATTCTGATGAATCTTCAATTTTTCCATATGTTGCAACAAACAATTTCTTTACAATAAATTGTAAATGTGTATGTGCATTGGCATGTTTAGCAGATACGTTTATTGATTGTATTTAAAAGGAGGTTATAAAAATGTGTAATGAAAATAATTGTACTTGTTTTGATGAGACATTAAAAACAATAATAAAGCTTCAAAAGCAAGGACAATGTACTGATGCTTGTGATGCTACTTGTGATAGACCATTTTTAGGAACAAGTCCAGTAATTTGTCAATATAATACTAGACCAATATCACTTTATACTTGTCCAAATGCTACACCTTGGACTATGCCTTATACTTTGAATGGTGATACTGGTACAAGTACTGTATTTAGAGCAGAAACTGTTGAAGGATGTTGTCTTACTTGTCGAGTTTTGGCACCTAATCCTGATAGTGATTCACAAAATCCGTATGTTGCTACTAACAATTTCTTTACAATAAATTTAAATTGTGTTGGGTCACTTAGATGTTTAGATGATACATTTATTGCATGTATTTAATAAAGCCTCAGAGTAATATCTGAAGCTTTTTTTATTGGGTTAAAGTCAGTTGATATGGGGAGTCACTAGTGCCTTCTCCGTCTGAAATTTGGACTTTTGATGAAAGAGATAAAACTGGGCGAACTGCATAATTGGTGTTGGTACTGTTGATGTCATCATAGACATAGCCATCCAGATCCACACCAAACACATGGTAATCATTGTTTGAATCCTGCGGAAGCAACAATGTATTTTGTGATTTATCTAACCAATTATTAGTTGTTATACAATTTGTAGAATCATTGTAATAACGTAAGTTGCTTGCACATTCTTTTGATGCTCCATACCCATAATCACTTGCATACATTATCGCTATTTTTTTATTTGCATCACTTTGCGTTGCTGGATTACGTCCATAATAGTAAGAATATCCTCCACTCTCTCTTTCGTATTGCCACATAACATCAGTTGTTATATTTGAGTTTTCGTATCCTCCAAGATAATACCTTGTTGTTCCTATCATATTTTTGGCATCAGTACTTAAAGTATTATAATAATCATTATTTAAATATATGTTTAATGTTCCTGTTACCCAGTTATTCCACGTATTAGTTGTTTTATCCTGATTTGTATTCCAATACATATTCCCTATTGATTCATCTTTTATTAACTTAAATCTATTTTCTACATTGCCATTTGTGTCTTCAGTTGGGATTATTCCGATTATTCTCCATGTTTCATTATTAAATGTTACATAGTTTTTTACTATAGAATCTCCTCCTCTGTATCTATATTCTGTTGCAAATTTATTATCTACTTGAAGGGAATCTATTGTATGTGTTATTTGTTCTAAACCATTTGTTCCTACTGTTTTTGTTGCAAACATGGTTGCTTCCATTCCACTTTTAACGCTTAGTTTTATTATGTTTTTTGATTCTACACTACTACTCCATTTTGCATATGATGCATTTGTAAGATTATAAGATATTATTCCTGTTAGTACAAGAAAAAGAATACCTACTAATGACAATAGATATTTATTATAGTCGTTTATATCTTTAAATAAAGGGTTTTGTTTTAATTTATTACTAGTATTTTGTCCCCCCCCCGACGAATATTTGTTTATCATATTACTTGTTAGGTGTTTATAAATAATGTATAAATTTTTGTAATTACACCTTTCCTCCTCTTTAGTTTTCTATAACTTAATTTTAATACAAAAA
>JABLTK010041653.1_pt1 | contig 19736 bp, 25 predicted proteins | sample 7160131 | NCBI WGS metagenome assembly JABLTK01 (sample SAMN14651221, study PRJNA627086) | human gut metagenome | isolation source: feces | host: Homo sapiens
CCTAAAACATCCCTAAAATTAGATCTGAAGGAATGGCGCCACCGGTTATCGGTCTAAGGGACTATATTAAAAAATGTGGTAAAAAATATTTAATGCTTCCAAAGGATTTAAAAAAGGACGGGAAAATGTATTGTCCAATGTGTAGAAAAGTTAGGGAACAAATAGAAAAATCTGACCATGCTATAGTTGAACATAGAATTGGAAAAAATGGTTAATGTTCACGAAAGAGTTTAAAGATTAATGAATCTAACTTAAATGTTGTGTATGTAAAAGGATTTTTGGTAAAATTCTTGTTTTTGTGAGAATTGAGAATACAAATAATTAATTTGTAGTTCTTGTTTAGTGAAATGCTAAAAAATACAAAGTAGAATTTTAAATCAAGGAATAGAGGTGGTAAGTATGAAAGAAAAAATTGAAAAAATAGATAGTGAAAAATTGGATAAAATATCAGGTGGCTCTAAAATTGGAGGTTATTTTAAAAAAAAACTTGTAAATAATAATATAATAAGTAATGGTGAAATGGAGTGTATAGAACGCGAATGTCGAATATGCAAAGAAGTTTGGACTGAATATCGTTTTGTACATTCTAATTGGATGACCGATTCGATTTGCAAGGAGTGTCGTAAGAAAATTGAATCAACTAAAGTAGAAAAAGGAAATGAAAAATATGGTCAAAGTGGTTTATGACGAAGAAATGCGTAAGGTATCTGGAGGTAATTGCCCTGAAAATTTTACTTATGAAATAGATGTTAGGTGCCCTGTATGTGGAGATATGACGAAAAAAAACATTGCCGTATGCGATTGTGATCCACAATTATGGGAGTCAGATATGTTCTTAAAATCACTGTGTGAGAAGTGTGAAAAAGAGTATCACGATGGAAAGTTAGAATCGAAGGTAAAATTTAAACCAATAGAACCCGGAGAAACCGATGCTCATCGAATTGTAATCGGATTAAGAGAATCTGCTTCTTCTAATTTGGATATAAATAATTGAGGAATTAATTTTAGATGTTAAATTTTGTAAAGGCACTGTGTTGCATGTAAAAAAACGGGTAATGCAGTGCTTTTGTATATTTGGAAAATTTTTTAATTTAGGGAATTTAAACAGTACTTTAAAATTATTTTTGGTTTTTCCAAAAATGCAGTAACCATCATAAATTTTTATTGCTGTGAACAGTTTGTTTTTAAATACGAAATACTTGAATGGAAAAATTTAATTTAATGTTTGGTATTGCAAGAAATTGAGTATTTCGATATACTCATATATGTGTTGCAATATAATTTTAAGTAAGTGAAAATTAACCGGCATTTACGATTTTACATATTACAGGAGGAATATTATGTTATCAGCGGGAGATTTCAGAAACGGTTCTACATTTGAAATGGATGGAAATGTTGTTTCCATAGTGGAGTTTCAGCATGTTAAACCCGGAAAAGGAGCAGCATTTGTCAGAGCTAAAATAAAAAATGTTATGACCGGAGCCGTTACAGAACGTACATTCAATCCGAGCGATAAATATCCGGAAGCTTTCATAGAAAGACGTGAAATGCAATATCTTTACAATGATGGAAATTTGTATTATTTCATGGATAATGAAACATTTGAACAAATTCCGATAAGTGCATCTGTTTTGGGAGATAATTTTAAATTTGTAAAAGAGAATATGGTGTGTAAGGTTCTTTCTTACAAAGGAAATGTATTTGGCGTGGAACCACCACTTTTTGTCGAACTGCGTGTTACACAAACCGACGCAGGATTCAAAGGCGACACGGCTACAAATGCAACTAAACCCGCAACTCTTGAAACCGGAGCGGAAATAAAAGTTCCTCTTTTCATAGAAGAAAGAGATATGATAAAAATCGATACCAGAACCGGTGAATATATGGAACGAGCTTAATAATAATATAAATACACTAAAAAATAGGAGGAAAAGATAATGACTATTAAAGAAAAAGCAGCTTATGTTAAAGGATTGTTTTCAGGACTTGATATGGACGAAGACAAAAAAGAAACCAAACTTTTAAAAGCAATTGTTGATTGGATGAATGATGTTTCGGTGTCTTTGGGAAATATTGATGAAGATGTTGATGATATATGTGATCAACTTGATGTATTGGATAAAGATTTGTCTGAAGTTGAAGAAGAAGTATACGGGGAATGTGAATGCGACTCTCCATGTGATGGTGAGTGCGATTGCGGATGTGACGGAGATGAAGAATTTTACGAAGTTACATGTCCTTCATGCGGAGAAAAAATTTGTTTATCAGAAGATATTCTCATGAATGAAGAAATGAATTGTCCGAAATGTGGAGAACTGTTGGAATTCGATTTAAGTGACGGCTGTGATTGTGGATGCGACTGCGAACCGGATTGCGAATGTGATTCAAATTGCGATTGCGGATGCGATTGCGCAGACAAAGAATAAGGTTTATTATATAGCGGATTTTAAATTATACCGATTTATATTTTAAAAACTTGTGCGCAACTTTAAATTTTTAGTTGCGCAATTTATTTATTTGGTGTAAATTATACGTTTAGGAGGGCGTTTAAAATGAAAACCTTTTTTAAAAGATTTAAAAATAGTATAATTTTCTTACTTGTTGTGATTTTATTTTCAGGCATTTCGATTTTATTTTCGAAGTGCAAAGTAAAAAGTACGTCTGATCAAAACACATTGAAAGTAGGAATGGAGTGTGCTTATGCGCCCTTTAACTGGATTCAACCTAACGGAAACAATGGAGCTGTAAAAATTTCCGGAGGGTGGTATGCTTGTGGGTACGATGTATATATGGCTAAAATGATAGCTGAAAAAATGGGTAAAAAGTTGGAAATAGTCAAGATTGATTGGGACGGACTTCTTCCCGCTTTAACTTCTGGGAAAATCGACGCTATCATAGCAGGAATGTCTGCAACTCCTGAGAGACGTAGAGCGATTGATTTTACGAACAATTACTATACTTCAAATATAGTGGTAGTTTTAAAGAAAAATAGTCCTTATATTTCAGCTCGAAGTTTAAGTGACTTGGAGGGTGCAAGAATTACGGGACAATTAAGTACTGTTCATTACGAGCTAATTGACCAAATTCCGGGAGTAAAGAAAAAAACTGCGATGGAAGACTTTTCTTCCATGGTTTCGGCTGTAAATGCAGGAAAAGTAGACGGTTATGTGAGTGAAAAGCCTGCCGCAATGACTGCTGTTTATACGAATCCTTCCTTAACGTACATAGAGTTTAATCCGGATCAGGGTTTTAAATTTTCGCAAGATGATGTTGCAATAGCAATAGGGGTAAGGAAGGGCAATAAATTAAAAGATGAAATTAATGAAGTTTTATCTTCGATAGATGAGCAGACTAAAACCGAGTTGATGAACGAAGCAGTCAAAAATCAACCGGCTTCGGGAAATTAATTTTAAGGGGGCATAAATAAAAGTTATGGAAAGAACGTTTTTGGGATGGATATTCTATATTCTTGAACATTACGGAGAATGGTTTTTAAGAGGCACAGCTACAACTCTTGAAATAGCTCTTTTAGGTACGGTAATAGGATTTTTAATAGGATTGGGTTTGGGTTCGGTAAGGACGATTCCCGTGTCAAGAAACAAATTTAAAAGAGCTTGCATGTGTATTGTAAACGCTTTTATAACTTGTTACGTTGAAATTTTTAGAGGAACTCCGATGATGGTTCAAGCAATAGTTTTATACTTTGGAATGCAAGAATTTATGGGAATAAATTTTAAACCGACGGTAGCGGGAATAATAATAGTTTCCATAAATACCGGGGCGTATATGGTTGAAGTAGTAAGAGGCGGAATTGAGAGCGTTGATCCGGGTCAAATGGAAGCAGCGAAGTCTATAGGTATGACTCATGGACAAGCAATGATGAATGTAATACTTCCGCAAACAATACGTAATATTTTGCCGGCGACAGGTAATGAATTTATAATAAACATAAAGGATACATCTGTTCTTAATGTTATATCCGTTACTGAACTTTTCTTTGTTACCAAGTCAATAAAGGGTGCAATTTTTCGTACATACGAAACATTTATTGTTGCGGCAATTATTTATTTTTTACTCACTCTTACTGTTACAAGATTACTTAAACTTTTGGAAAAGCATATGGATGGTCCGCAGGAATTTATTCCGACGTCTTCGACTATGCCAATTGTTTTTATGAAGAAGCAGGGTGATGAATAAAAATGGAAAATATTATAAAAATAAATAATTTACGCAAATCTTTCGGAGAATCTAACGTTCTTAAAGGAATAGATTTTAGCATTAACAAAGGCGATGTATCGTGTATAATAGGTCCTTCCGGTTCTGGAAAGTCAACATTTTTGAGATGTATTAATCTGTTGGAAATACCTACTTCCGGAGAAATACTTTATAAAGGTGAAAATGTATTGGGACGTAATTATAACGTCGACATATATCGTTCAAAGGTTGGTATGGTTTTTCAGCAATTTAATCTTTTCAATAATCTTAATGTTTTGGAAAACTGCATGGTAGGACAAGTTAAAGTACTTAAAAAAAATCATGCTGAAGCCAGAAAAAATGCTATTAAATTTCTTGAAAAGGTACAAATGGCAAAATTTATAGATGCTAAACCAAAACAACTTTCCGGAGGACAAAAGCAAAGAGTGGCAATAGCCAGAGCTCTTGCAATGGATCCAGAAGTTTTGCTGTTTGATGAGCCCACTTCCGCCTTAGACCCTGAAACGGTAGGGGAAGTACTGAAAGTTATGAAAAGTCTTGCTGAGTTTCATATGACAATGATTATAGTTACTCATGAAATGGCTTTTGCTAAAGAAGTCTCCAATAGAATAATTTTCATGGATGACGGAGTTATATGTGAAGAAGGAACGCCTGAGCAGATATTGGTAAATCCCCAAAACGAAAGAACTAAAAATTTCTTGTATAGATTTATAGTTGGAGAATCAAGCTGATAAAGAGAGCATTTGATGCAGTAAAATGTATCGAATGCTTAAGCTTTGTTTACTCCCAATACACCTCCAAGAGCTCCGGATATTACTACGGTTATTAATTTTGTAAGAGTGGAGATTGTCATAGCTCCTTTTACTACTATGAAACTTCCGATTAATATAAGAAAAAATAATCCTATTCCGGATGCTGCACCTACTAAAAGTCCGTTTTTGCCTGCAAATTTTCCCGATATAAATCCTGCCAAAAGAGCACTTAAGGTTGTGTAGAAAGTAATTATTGGATAAATGTAATTTTGAGATATTCCGCCTGCTTTAACTATTAAAAATGAACTTAAAAACATTAAAATAACACAGAAAACGGAACCACATATTATACCTATGACGGTAGATTTCAAAATATTTTTTTGAGCACTTTTATAATTCAAAGTATTTTTCTCCTTAAAATAGTCTTTTACAATAACAATATTCCAAAATTTTTTTATTATTACAAAAATAAAATACCACACTCAAAAAGAGTGCGGTACGATGGTTATTTGCGATTTTCAACTGTTGCTATGGCCCATTTTTTGATTTTCAATTTTTCTGAAGCGGTTTCTATTACCAGTGAGTCAGAATCGTTTTTGATACTTACTACTCTGCCGACTATACCTCCGATGGTAGTTATTTCATCTCCAACTGAAATGGAACTACGCATTTCTTCCTCTTGTTTTCTTTTTTTCTGTTGTGGTCTGTAGAGCCAAAAGTAGAGCCCGCCGATAACTATCGCATATATTGCGATGGTACTTAGTAATTGTCCTGTTACACCCATGTTTCCGAGTAAACCTTGCATTATTTTTGAACCTCCGAATAATAATTTTTGATATAGATTCTCGCATATTGTAATTAGATTATATATTAATTTGGTATAGCTATCAATGATAAAAGATACTTATTGTCACATTTTATATAAAATAAACAGCTGTAGTTATAATAGTGTGTAAATAGTTGAATAAAGTGATAAATGTAAGATTATGTTTATAATCATGTTGTAAAATCTTAAGACATGTGATATAATGATAACCCACAATGGAAATTAATGAGTTTTGCTAAATTAGCGAGGTGAAAGCATTGAAAAAAGGAATACATCCGGAGTATAAAAAAACAAAGATAAGATGTGCGTGCGGAAACGAAGTAGAAACGAGATCCACTAGATCAGATATGTTCGTTGACGTGTGCTCCAAGTGTCATCCGTACATTACAGGTCAACAAAGATTTGTAGATAGTGGAGGACGTGTAGGAAGATTTGAAGAACGTTTGAAAAAGGCACAAGAGAGAGCTTAAGTGTTAAAAGAAAACCAAGCTTAAAAATGATAGGCGGCGCAATTTATGCGTTGCCTATTGTGTCAGTGTGGTGAAAAAATGTCGGGATTTACTACTATAACAGAGGGCGAATATTTTGAAGAAACAGAGAAACGTTCAAGATTTATTTCATATAGCTTTCCTGTTAATTCAGAAATTGAGGCCATTAAATTTTTAAAACAAATAAAAACAAAATATCCCGATGCCAGACATCATGTGTATGGTTATGTGATAAATGGATTTTCGGAAAAGTATTCCGATGATGGAGAACCATCCGGAACCGGTGGATTGCCAATTATAAACGCAATAAAAAGCATGAATTTGAGTAATGTTTTAGTAGTTGTTGTTAGATATTTCGGAGGGATACTGCTCGGAACGGGTGGGTTAAGAAAGATGTATGGCTCAGGGGCACTTAATGTTTTGAGTATCTCAAAAAGGGTTAAATTGACACTGTGTAGCCGTATGTGCGTCAATGTAGACTATCATAACTACAGTAAAATTTTATCTATGCTTTCCAAAAACGGAGCCAAAATTATTTCTACCGATTATCTTGGAGATATTAAGTTGGAATTTTTGGTAAGAAAAGAAAGTTCAAATGATGTGATTAAAAAGTTTTCTGACATTTTAAAAAATAATGAATGTGTACAAATTTTGTCTGATGAATACTGTGTTGTTTAGAGTATAAGATTATGAAAATGTTAATTTAATGATTAAATATTTTCAATGATAAGAATTGAAATTGTAACCGCTGACTTTAATATTTTTGAGTAAAATTTTTAAAATCAGGTCGGTTTTGATATATAAAAGGGGTGGGTTTGGTGAACATAAGAGAAAGCATACAGTTACATGAATCTGAATATTTGAGCGAATATGCTTCACTTTCGAAGAATTCAGTAGGAAGAAGAATGTATGAAAAGCCATGTGAAATTCGGACGGATTATCAGCGTGACCGTGACAGAATAATACATTGCAAATCTTTCCGACGGCTCAAACATAAAACTCAAGTTTTTATTTCTCCGAAAGGTGATCACTATAGAACAAGACTCACTCATACTCTCGAAGTTTCACAAATTTCCAGAACTGTTGCCCGAGCACTTCGCATGAATGAAGATTTAACGGAAGCAATTGCTTTGGGTCATGACTTGGGTCATACTCCGTTTGGGCATGCAGGAGAAGGCGCTCTTAACAGTTTGTATGCAGATGGATTTAAACATTACGAGCAAAGTGTACGAGTGCTTTCTGTGCTGGAAAAAGGCGGAAAGGGTCTTAATCTCACAGGTGAAGTTTTAAATGGTATATTGTGTCATACCCGAGGAGAAGAAGCTTTTACTGCAGAAGGAAGAATAGTTAGACTTTGCGATAAAGTGGCGTACATAAATCATGATATAGAAGATTCAGTTCGTGCCGGAATTATAAAAATAAACGACTTGCCCGGAGAATTTACGGATATTTGTGGATTTGATTATTCCGAGAGGATAAACGCAATGGTTTTGTCGATTGTAAAGAGTAGTTTTAACGGTGAAATAAAGATGGATTGTCAGATGGAAAAAGTTTTTAAAAATGTCCATGAATTTATGTATTCTAACGTTTACCTTAATAAGCGTTCTTTTTCCGATGATGCCAAGGTACCGTTCATTATAGAATCACTTTACAATTATTTTAAGAATAATGTCAAAAAAATGCCGAAATACCTCATTGACATTGCGGAAAGCGAAGGAACAGAAAGAGCTGTATGCGATTATATCGCAGGTATGAGCGACAGTTTTGCGGCAGATGTTTTTAAGGATATTTTTCTTCCTAAGTCCGCACAATTATTCTGAAATGTGAATATATCTTAAAAAAGGAATGCGAGGTGAAAATGATGATGCTTTCAGATGAGTTTATATCAGAACTTAAGTCTCGCAATGATATTGAGGAAATAGTAGGGGAATATGTAAATTTACAGCGAAAAGGCAAGAATTTAATGGGAATTTGTCCATTTCATTCAGAACGAACGCCTTCATTTTGCGTTTATCCGTCGAACGGTTCATTTTATTGTTTCGGATGTGGAGCGGGTGGAGACGTAATTACTTTTTTGCGGTTAATTGAGCATTATGATTATTTGGAAGCCGTTAAAAATCTTGCTGAAAGAGTAGGAATGGATTTTCAGATAAGCGAGGAAGATAATGCGGTACATAATAAAAAACTTTTGATTTACGAAATAAATCGAGAAGCTGCAAAATTTTATTATTCTCAATTGCTGAGTGAAACTGGTAAAGAAGCGACAGAATATTTGCACTCTCGTGGAATTTCCAAATCTTCGGTTAAACATTTTGGATTGGGGTATTCTCCAAAAAACGGATATGCTCTTGTAGACTATTTAAATAAAAAAGGTTATAATAAAAAAGATATAATATTGTCTGATTTGGCGTTTAAATCTCGAAACGGGAGAGAAATTGACAGATTTCGCAACAGGCTTATGTTTCCGATAATAGACGTCAGAGGGAATGTTATAGCATTCGGAGCAAGGACTATGGGAAACGATACTCCGAAATACATAAATACTTCAGATACTTTGGTTTTTAAGAAGAGTTCGAATCTTTTTGCTTTAAATTTTGCAAAAAAGTCAGGAAAAAATAATTTAATTTTGACCGAAGGTTATATGGATGTAATATCTTTGCACCAATCCGGATTTACTAACACTGTTGCCGGACTCGGCACTGCTCTTACTTCCGGACAAGTTAAGCTTTTGTCACGAAATGCCGATGAAATCATAATTTGTTATGATTCGGATGAACCGGGTAAAAAAGCAGCTGACAGGGCTATGAAAATGATTCGTGGAGACAGACTAAATGTGAAAATTTTGACAATTCCAAAAGCAAAAGATCCCGATGAATTTTTAAGGGCAAACGGAAAAGATGGAGCATTTAAATTCAGAAGTCTTATAGAAAACTCCAAAAATGATACTGAGTATCGTTTGGCGCAAATAAAATCAAATTATGACCTTAATTTTGCAGAAGATAAAGTAAAGTACCTAACGCAAGCATCAGAAATTTTGTCAGAATGCCGTAATCCGATTGAGAGAGAAGTGTATGCACTTAAAATTAGTTCGGAAGCGGGAGTGAACAAATCTTCAGTGATGATTCTGATTGAGAAGAATCTTAAAAAGAAAAGCAAAAGTAACCAAAAAAAAGAATTTAAAAGTATAGAAAAAATGACTTCTGCCATAAATGACAAGATAAATCCGGACAAGCACGGAAATTTACGAGCAGCGACAGCTGAAGAAGCTCTTATTTCTTATATAATAAACAATCCGGATATGGCTAATACTATTTTTTCAAGGCTTTTACCGGAAGATGTAGTTACAGGGTTTAACAGGCGAATTTTAGAAACGCTGAGAGATTTGAATGAAAAGGGTAAAATATTTGATGTTGCGAATATTTCAGCTTACGGCTTTTCTTTTGAAGAAATAGGAAGAATAACACGTATGATTTGTTCTTATAATTCTTGTATGGGTACACCTTCGGCTGTAAACGAGTATATTGAAACAATAAAAGAGGAAAGAAGTAAAAATAAGTTTAAAAATATAAGTGATTTGTCGGAAAATGAAGTTTCCGAATACATCAAAAAACTTAAAAACAAATGAATTTATAAAAATTAAAGACTGTTTTTTTGTAAATACAAAGCAAGGAGGCACAAAATGAAAGACGTTGCATCATCGCCTAAAACGATTGATTCAGTAATCAAAAATTTGGTTCAACACGGTAAAGCATCCGGACATATAAGTACCGGTGAAATTTTGGAAGCTATGGGAGAAATGGATTTTGATCCGGATCAAATAGAAAAATTATATGATTCGATGGAATCTTTAGGTGTTGAGATAGTGGAAGGACTCGACGATTCCGAAATAGATTCTTCGGGTGTGGAAGTACATGATTCTCCGTCGGTTTCGGTAGCTGCAGAGGCTTCGACTACCGATGACCCGGTAAAAGTTTATTTAAAAGAAATAGGAATGGTACCTCTTTTGAGTGCTGACGAGGAAATTGAGTTGGCAAAGAGGATACAAAATGGTGACGAAAAGGCTAAAAAACGTCTTTCTGAAGCGAATTTAAGATTGGTTGTAAGTATTGCGAAAAGATATCTTGGTAGGGGAATGCATTTTCTTGACCTTATTCAGGAAGGAAATTTGGGACTTATAAAAGCTGTGGATAAATTTGATTATTCTAAAGGTTTTAAGTTTTCAACCTATGCAACTTGGTGGATTCGTCAAGCGATAACAAGAGCAATTGCGGACCAAGCCAGAACGATACGTATTCCTGTGCACATGGTTGAAACAATGAATAAAGTAAAGAGAGTATCGGGGCAGCTTTTGCATAATAACGGTCAAGAGCCTACTCCGGAAGAAGTTGCTCAGGAGCTCAGTTTGCCTGTAGAAAAAATAAGAGAAATAATGCGAGCATCAAAAGATCCTGTGTCACTTGAAACGCCAATCGGAGAAGAAGATGACAGTCATTTAGGTGATTTTATTCCCGACGATGATGCTCTTGCTCCTGCTGAGGAAGCTTCTCACGTTCTTTTAAAGGAACATCTTTTAGAAGTATTGGATACATTGACTCCACGTGAAAAAAAAGTTCTTCAGATGCGTTTCGGAATAGACGATGGAAAACCGAGAACTTTAGAAGAAGTAGGTAAAGAATTTGATGTTACTCGTGAGCGAATTCGTCAAATTGAGGCTAAAGCGCTTCGCAAACTTCGTCATCCCAGTAGAAGTAAGCGTTTAAAAGATTATCTTGATTAAGTTTTTAAAAATTGACTGCGTGAATTTTCACGTGGTTTTTTTATTTAAGTCTTGTTTTATGTGAAAATCAGATTAAAAGTACCGATATTTGAGTGATGTATGTTACAAATCAAGAATAAATAGGTTTAATTTTAAAGTTCAATTTTTATTGACTTTTAAACGTATAAATGATAAAATATTTAAGCCGCATATCGCAGGCTCCATAAAGACTTTACGTCTGCCTGAATCGATAGCGAGATGAATTAAAGGTAGGTGCGTAAAGACAATGTACGCAATTATAGAAACAGGCGGAAAACAGTATAAGGTTTCTCAAGGCGATGTAATCTATGTTGAAAAACTTGATTATGAAGAGGGAACAACTGTAGATTTTAAAGTTATTGCCGGACAGGACGAAAAAGGATTTCACATCGGTGACTCCGAGATGGCTGCTGCCAAAGTTACAGGAAAAGTAATTAAGAATGGCAGAGGAAAAAAAATTACTGTTTTCACCTACAAACCCAAAAAGAGCTGTAAGCGTAAGTTAGGACACAGACAGTTCTACACAAAAGTTGAGATCGAATCTATTAATTTCTAATTTCGGTAGGTTAAAGATGCTTAAAGCTGAATTTTTTGTAACAGATTTCGGAGGTATAACGGGGTTTGATATACAAGGGCATTCGGGTTATGCTGAATCGGGCTCTGATATAGTATGTGCAGCGGTATCGTCTGCAGCGTATATGACAGCTAATATTATAACTGATATAATCGGTGTAAATGCTGATGTTTCAGTTAATGAAAATATAGGTCAAATGAAAGTCGAGATAAACAAAAAAGACGTTGCTTTATGCAGTAACATTTTTAGAGGTTTTAAATCTCATCTACTCATGCTTGAGGAGATTTATCCCAAAAATATTATGGTAAGTTATGTGGAGGTGTAACGTATGCTGAATAATATTAATATCCAACTTTTTGCACATAAAAAAGGTCAGGGTTCTACCAGTAACGGACGTGATTCAGAATCTAAGCGCCTTGGTGTAAAACGTGCGGACGGACAAATTGTGTTAGCCGGAAATATACTTGTAAAACAGCGTGGAACAAAGATACATCCCGGTGAAAACGTAGGACGAGGAAGCGATGACACTTTATTTGCTAAAATTAACGGTAAAGTAAAGTTTGAACGTATGGGACGTGACCGTAAACGCGTAAGTGTTTATAAAGCGGACTAATTTAAAAAATTACATTTGGTGATTTAACGGTTAAGCGGGTCAGATTGTTGATCCGTTTTTCGTTTATTAAAGAAACAATTTAAATTATTAAAAATTTGATTGCGGTGTGTAATTTTAATGTTTAGTGGTATGATATATGATATTAAATGCATAATTCGTTGAAATTTTGTAATAAAATAAAGGTATGCTTGTACCAAATATGAAGTTCTTTAATTTTATAAGATGGAACAATTAAATCGGTGGTGACGATATGTTTGTAGATGTAGCAAAAATAAAGATTAAAGCAGGAAATGGAGGCGATGGAGCGGTTTCTTTCCATAGAGACATATATACTGCGACAGGAGGCCCTGACGGTGGTAATGGAGGTCGTGGCGGTTCGATAGTGTTTAAAGCTGACAGTAATATTTCTACGCTTTCAGATTTCCGTTATAAAAAGAAATTTCATGCTCAAAACGGTCAAAATGGAGCTTCTGGAAGGCGTGCGGGCAAGAGCGGTGAAGATTTAATTATAAAGGTGCCGTTTGGGACAGTAATTAAAGATGCGGAAACAGATAAAATATTAGCGGATATATCAACTTCTGAACCGCAAGTTATCGCTAAAGGCGGAAAAGGTGGAGCGGGAAATATGAATTTTGCAAGTCCCGTAAAACAGTCTCCCAAATTTGCGAAACCTGGAGAAAAATGTATTGAATCAGAAATAAAATTAGAACTTAAATTACTTGCAGATGTCGGACTCGTAGGATATCCGAATGTGGGTAAATCAACAATTATTTCTATGGTAAGTGAAGCAAAGCCTCAGATAGCAAATTATCATTTTACCACTGTGTCACCTATTTTAGGTGTTGTAAAGTATGATGATAAATCTTTTGTAATGGCTGACATTCCGGGATTGATTGAAGGTGCCTGGAAAGGAATAGGTTTGGGTCATAATTTTTTAAGACATGTTGAAAGATGTAGACTTTTAGTTCATGTCGTAGATGTTTCCGGGTGTGAAGGCAGAAACCCGTGCGAAGATTTCGATATAATTAACGAAGAACTGGTTAAATTCAATTCTGAGCTTTCTAAAAGACCGATGATAGTAGTGGGAAATAAGTGTGATATAGCTTCATCTGAACAAATTGAGAGTTTCCAAAAATATGTCAACGATAAAGGTTATGAATTTCTAAAAGTTTCTGCTGCAACCGGTAAAGGTATCAAAGAGATGCTTGATACACTTATAAATAGATTGGAATCTTTGCCTCCCGCTCACTTGTTTACTCCGGATGCAACATATGAAGAAATTAATTCAATGAATCAAGATAAACTCACAATCAAAAAAGAAAAAGGTGTTTATGTTGTAAGTGCCGGCTGGCTTGATAAACTAATAAATTCAGTAAATTTTGAAGATTACGATTCTATGTGTTATTTCCAAAATTATCTGACTAAGGCAGGACTTTCCGAGGCACTTCGTGAAGCGGGAGCCAACGAGGGAGATACGATAAGAGTGGGTGAAACAGAATTTAATTTTTTTGATTAAATATTTGTATTATGAGTAAAAATAGTAATATTATATCGTGTGATAAAATAAGTACAATGAGTCCTCAGAAGCTTGCTTTTATAGGAGATGCAGTTTATGAGCTTATGGTTCGCTGTAAAATTGTAGAATCCTACGAAGGAAATATTGGATCATTGAACTCAGTAAAAATAAAAAATGTATGTTGTAGTGCTCAATCTGAGCTTTACGAAAAAATAAAAGATGATTTAAGTGAAAAAGAAATTGAAATTTATAAACGAGGAAGAAATGCTGTGGTAAGTGGTTTTCCTAAAAAAATTTCACCGTGTGTGTATCATAGAGCTACAGGTGTGGAAGCCTTGTTTGGATACCTGTATCTTGTTGGCCAGCATGCTCGTTTGGAAAAATTTATAGAAAAACTGGAGTTATAAAATTTAAATAAATTTAATTTATAATATTAGATGCTATTATTTGCATTGACTATTGAAATTTTTTAAAAAGTATGATATATTTGTTATGCGATTGTTAAAGCGGTTTAAAGAGAGGTGATAAAGTAATGTTACCGTTGCATGTTGCTGTACCTTTATGTTTATTTACTTTTATTAAATTGATTGATGGACTTATGAAAGCTATATGTGATATTTATGGTGCGGTTAATTATTTTTTTGGTTAAATGATATATGAATTATATAAAAAAAGAAGGTGTTTTTATGATAGATCCAAGTAAGTGTTGTGGAAAGTGGAATGCGGTGACCATGTTTTCCAAAGGTGTATTGGAGATTTTGATGGCACCTCTGGTGCTTTCTATGATATTTTATAATTTGCGTATGCCTGAAATTGCGCGAAATTTGCTTAGGATTTATATTGGTTTGGATAAGCCTCCAAGTCGATAGCAGAAATTAATTTATCGGTTATTTTATTTATTTTGGAATAATTCATACTTTTTATATATTTTTTTTCCAAATCGTTATGAATGTCGAGAGCTTTGTTCAAATTTTTTATAGATTCGTTCAAAGTTTCTCGGCAAAATTTTTTATTAAATTTCAGTAAATTTTTTTGAGCTGAAATTTTTTCTTTAATTAAAAATCTTTTTGTTGTTATTTTTTTGAAAATTAAGTTTTCTGGCATATGCAAAAGTTCTTTGGAATTTTTAATTGCAAATCCTATTTCCATATCGGGAATGAAAAGCGCACTGTATATTTCTGAGGGAGCGAAAGGTGAGGGACACGATATAACGTTGTATGCTGAATCAAGTGCATAACTTTTTATTTTTTTTAATATATAACTTCCTATAATTCCAAAGTCGTCTTCTATAAGGAATAATTTTTTTGACATTCCTATAAGTGTGTTGTTAAAAAAAACGTAGCCTTTGGGAGTGATAGCACTTATAAATTTTATCTTTTCACAGTAGTTTTTAGATTTAATTTTTGCTTTTTTGAATAATTTTTTTGAAAGTCTTTCACAGTACAAATTTAAAGAATCATAATTTATACATTCTTTTAGTGTATTTGCTGACTCTTTGAAAGCGCATCCGAATGCTTTTAGATATCTTTTAGATTGAGCGTGATAGAAAGAATTTTCTTCACATAAAGATTGAATCTTGTCTTTGGATTTTAAAAGAATTTTTTTATTCCATGCATCACCGAGATTTATTATTGTGTCTGAAGTTCCCGGATATATTGGATCGAGTACGTGTGGTGAAGTGCCATCCGCTATCGCTATTTTAAGTTCTGGCAATATAACTGCATCCAAAGAATCTGGATCGGAAGAACAATGAATTAATTCTGCTGTGATTCCTTTTTTTAGAGCGACTTCTGCAACTTTTTTCATAATGGTTGATTTTCCTGTACCGGGACCACCTTTTAATATGTAACAAAACCAGCCCTTTTTAGGGTCGTATAGGGTGTTAAATACAGAAAAAAATCCTTCGGATGTATTTGTAGCTAAAAAAAATTCCGGAGATAAAAAATTATTTTTCATTAAAAATCACTCCTTTTTAATCATAATATGAGATTATTTGAGTTTACGTGATTTTTTTGTTTAAAATTATAATATAATTATTGACAAAAATATTAATGTATATTAGAATAAAATATAAATTTATAATAAAAGGAGAGAATTTTATGATTAAAGATGTAAAATTAAATTATGATGGTAAGGATAGCAAATCACCTAGTCTAAGTAAAATTTTGAGTGCATTGATAGACTATTGTAAAAAATGCGTGGCTAGTGCCAAAGGTGATGAATTTGAAGAAATATTTTTAAATTTTATTCGTACAGCAGAAATATTAAAAGTTTTAATAATGTATCAAAAAAAATGGAAAAAATTTAGACTTATACCTGGTATTTCGGGCAAAGAAAGAGAAAAAATAGTTTACGCTTTGATGTATGGTAAAGGTGGCGGAAATGATCCGATAAATATTAACACCCTTTATCAAGCTCCTTCAAAAACTCCACTATTTATTAATGATCTTGAAAAAGATAAGAATGATGAAAACAAGTTTAAAAAAAGATGTGAAGAATTTGCTAGAGGTAACAAATTTTATGCTGAAAAAATTGAACAGATTTATAACGATGATAATAGAAAAGAAATATTTTTGAAAAGAGCAAAAAGTTTTCCTGGTGAATTAAATAAATCTGGAGTATTTGACAGTTTTTTAGGAATAGTAAGGGATTTAGGCAAATTAGAAAAGAAAAAATAAAATGTTAAAATTGTAAATTTGCGTTGATATTTTATTATGAGTTATAATATGTCTCGAAAATCTTTAATCAATAAACGGAGATAAATTATAAATTAGATGTTTGTAAAAGTAGCTGTAGAAAAAATTTCTCATAATGTAGATGAACTTTATGATTATGCAGTCCCGAATGAGTATAAAAACGTGATTGGTGTAGGAAAGTGCGTTATAGTACCGTTTGGGATTGGAAATTGTCCCAAATTGGGAATTGTTATTGAGTTAAGCTCGGAGAATAGAAAAGTAGAAAAATTAAAGGAAATTATGGCGGTATGGAATGAAGTACCGCCTCTTTCTCGTAAGGAAATTACTCTTATTAAGTGGATGAAAAAACATTACTTTTGTTCTTATTTTGAGGCTGCTAAACTTATACTTCCGCCCGGAATTAAATTGAATTTGAGTTGCATAAAATATTCGGTAAAATGTGAAAAAGATATATCAGTTTTAGGCGATGAAAAAATATTATGGGATCGAATTTTAGATTCTGGAAAAAACGTAATAACTTTGAAAGATATAATTTCGTGGAAAATAAAAAATTATACATCAATGATTAAATTACTTTTATTTCATGGATTAATTGAAAAAGAAACTGTTAATATTGATTTTTATGATAAAAAAACGATTAAGGGAGTAAAGCTTTGTAAAGAAGGATTAAAGAAAATAAATAATTTTACTTTAAAACAAAGTAAAGTAATTGAATATCTTCAAAAGGAAGAAAGTGCAAGTGTAAAGCAATTGTGTTATTATACGGGAATAGGAAAATCCGTAATTAATACTCTTATAAATAAAGGGGTTCTGTCAAATTTTGATGTACCTCAAACAGAAATTCAATTATCAAATGTTTCAGAGTTTGAGAGATCATATAAAAAACCTATTCTTAGTGAGGAACAAAGGGTCATTTTTGAAAAACTTTTTAGACTTTATTCAGAAAAGAAATTTGAAATATCTCTTCTGCATGGTGTTACAGGTAGTGGAAAGACCGAAATTTTACTCGAACTTACTGATCGTGTAATATCAGACGGTAAAAGTGTAATATTTATGGTTCCGGAAATAGCACTTACCGCTCAGTTCATTGAATCATTTCGAGAAAGATATAAAGATAAAACAGCGTTATTACATAGTTCACTTTCTAATAAAGAACGTTTTACTGTGTGGAATAAAATTAAAAGCGGAAAAATATCCGTAATTTTGGGTACAAGAAGTGCTGTTTTTGCTCCTGTTTCGAATTTAGGGCTTGTGATAATTGATGAGGAGCATGAATTTACATATAAGTCGGATTCAAGTCCAAGATTTAACGCCAAAGATGTGGCAAAATACAGATGTAGTTTAAACAAAGCACAACTGATTTTGTCTTCTGCAACACCTTCCCTGGAGAGTTATTATAATGCTAAGGTTGGAAAATACAAGTTATTTTCAATAAATAAAAGATATGGTGACGCTGTTTTGCCGTCTGTGGAAATTGTCGATATGAATGGACAAGCTGTAAATTTTGGAACAAATCAGTTCAGTCAAGAACTTGTAGCTGCTTTGAAAGAAAATTTGAATTGTAAAAAACAATCCTTAATTTTTCTTAATAGACGTGGTTATAGTCCTTTTGCAAAATGTTCATGTTGCTCCAAGGTAATTTTATGTCCTAATTGTAGCGTTTCGCTTAACTACCACAAAGTGAACGGAAGGCTTATGTGTCATTACTGTGGATATTCTCGTGAATTTTCTTCGAAATGTCCGGAATGCGGATCAGAAAAAATTTGTTGTTTTGGAGCGGGAACTCAAAAAGCTGAAGATTGTTTGAAAGAACTTATTCCCGGTGTGCGAATTTTAAGAATGGATTCGGACAGCAAAAATTTAAAAAATTCTTATAAATGCGAACTTAAAAAATTTGCAAATGGAGATTACGATATTTTACTCGGAACACAAATGATTTCAAAAGGATTTAATTTCCCAAATGTCACTCTTGTGGGAGTTTTATCTGCTGATCAGTACATGTATACCGGAGATTTTAGAAGTTACGAAAAGACTTTTTCGCTTTTGACTCAAGTTATCGGGAGAGCAGGGAGAGGATGTAGTCCCGGTAAGGCAATAATTCAGACATTTAGTCCTGAAAGTGATTTGCTGAAACTTTGTGCAAAGCAAGATTATGAAGCATTTTTTGAGAACGAAACAGTAATTCGTAAAGCTATGCTTTATCCGCCATTTGCCGATATATGCGTTATAGGATTTGTGTCGAAAACGGAGTCCAAAGTACATGATTCAAGTTTTAAGTTTTTTAAAATTATAAAAAATGAAGCTTCAAATAAATATAAAAACATACCGCTTAGAATTTTTGCTCCGTGTGCGGCCAACGTGAAAAAAATAGCGGGAAATTATAGATATAGAATAATAATAAAGTGTAGAAATAATAATGATTTCTTGAATTTGATATCTGATTCGCTTAGATCTTTTTCTAAAGAACCTGTTTCCAGAGATGTAAGAGTATTTGTTGATATTAATCCTGATTCAATTTTATAAATTCCATCAATAGTTTTACACAATTTTTGGATGCTTGTTTTATAAAAGTTTTAAAATCAATTGTAGAAGAATTGTCTGCCGTATCAGATACAGCTTTTATAATTCCAAAATCAACGTTGTTGATGAAACACACTTGACCGATGCTTCCGGCTTCCATTTCGCAAACCAGTCCTCCAAATTGATTTTTTATTTCGTTGAGAATTTTGGGTGAATCTATGAATTGGTCACCTGTTAAAACCGTACCGTAGTGAAAGTTAATTTCTTTAATATTTTTACAAGATAATTTTAGTTTGTCTGCTATCCATTTTGTGCACGGAATTTCAACTTTTCCAATACCACTTATCTCTCCTTTTTTTCTGTTGGGAAAAGCGCTTACATCAAAGTCGTGTTGAATTACACCGTGGCCTATAATTATATCTCCGATTTTTATCTCAGAAGAAACTGCTCCCGCAACACCTATATTGAGTATTAAATTTGGGTGATATTTTAAAATCATTGTTTGCGCACACATAGCTGCATGGACTTTACCTACTCCAGATAAGGAAATTACACAATTTGTATTTAATATGTTTCCGGTTATAAATTTTAGGGAACATATTTTTTCTTTTTTTGTATTTTTCATTAGTTTGAGTATTTCATTTAATTCTTCAGGTTCGGCACAAATAATTCCAATCATTTTTAAATCTCCTGATTTTAATTTGAATTTATTTCTATGTAATTCACATACTAAGTTTACAG
>JABLTK010017835.1_pt1 | contig 19702 bp, 18 predicted proteins | sample 7160131 | NCBI WGS metagenome assembly JABLTK01 (sample SAMN14651221, study PRJNA627086) | human gut metagenome | isolation source: feces | host: Homo sapiens
ATGGAATTAAATACGATACATCTAAGACATCTGGTAATGTTCGACTAGAAGGATCTAAAAAGGATCGTGTAGTTGCGGTGGATATTACAAACAAAACAACACAGTTATTGCCTGAAACAGGTTCTAATGGAACAATCCTATTAATTGGATTAGGTGTTGCCGTAATAGCTTTTGCTTTATATAAATCTAAAAAAGATAAAATGATTTCTAAATAATGAAGAAAGAGGGATATTAAAATGAAAACAAAAAATGTGGTTTTTGCAGGATTAACTGCATTGTCTATGACTTTAAGTCCTGTAGCAACTTGTGTTGCTCAATTAGTGACTCCAGTCTATGCTGCTGAAGCAACGCAAACTTATGCGACTCCTAACGGTGTAGCTGATTTTGGCAAAGGAAATGCTTCTATTACCATTACACCAAATGCAGGACAATCTTTGGTTGGTAAAAAATTCCAAGTTTATAAATTGTTTGACGCTGAAAACGCAGTGGATAATGAATCAATCAACTATACATGGAACAATGATTACAAAACAGCTTTACAGACTGTTGTTGGTAAGAAAATCAACAAATCTGCCTCTTCAGTTACTGAATATGATGTAATTGACTATATTCAAACTTTAAATACAAACAAAGTGGAAGGTGCTCAGGCAGATCAAAAATTAGAAGGCCGTTACAGCAATTATCGTCACTTTGTAGAAGCTTTAAGAGATGAACTTGTTAAGGAAGGTCTTTCTCCAAATACAGTTAATGTTACAGCTGTAAATGCAGTCGATGGTTCTGTTAAGTTCAGTGGATTGGGATATGGTTATTATTTAACAGATGAAGTTACTGCTGTACAGGATACACATTCAGCAGCTTCATTGATTTTAACAAATACAGCAAATCCTAATGCTCAGGTTAATATCAAATCCGATTATCCTACTTTGATTAAGAAAATCAATGAAGATGACAACAATGTAGGATGGAATGATATTGGGGACTATGAAATTGGACAGACAGTTCCTTACTACCACGATACATATGTACCAGACATGAATGGATATCAAACATATAAAATGATTTTCCATGACAAGATGGACAATGCATTGACTTTCAATAAAGACTCTGTTTCTATCACAATTTCAAGCAACAAGAAATCATATACATTAAAGAGTAATGAATTTAAAGTAGTTGAAAATAGTGGTGAAGACACATTCTATGCAGAGATTCCAGATTTAAAAGCTATCGTTGACAAACAATTCCCAGAAGGAATGAACAACAACAACGAAAATACTTATGGCCAATCTGTTCGTTTAAACTATAATGCGACATTGAATGACAATGCATCGACTCGTACTGGTCGTGCTGGATTTGAAAATGCTGTTCGCCTTGAATATAGCAACAACCCAGACAGTGATGGAAATGGTTCTACAGGAACAACTCCTTGGGATACAGTAGTTTGCTTCACTTATAAGATCAATGGTTTAAAGGTCAACAACCACAACAAATTATTGAAGAATGCTAAATTCCGCCTATACAGTGATGAAAACTGTACAAATGAAGTGTATGTTAAGGAATCTCCAAACGGATATGTTGTTATGAACCGTGATTCATTAGGTGGTACTGACCACATTGGTGGTACAAGACCAAGTAATGCTGTTGAAATGGCATCGGATGCAAAAGGTGTATTCACTATCTTAGGCTTGGATCAGGGAACTTATTACTTGAAAGAAACGGATTCTCCAGCTGGATATCGTGAATTGCAAGACCCAATCGTTATCACAATCAAACCAACATTCACGGATGAACGTAACAACTACAACGCAGGTGAAGGTGCTACTGACAAGACTTTAAAAACATTAGAAGCAACTGCTCATGTTAAGGAATTCTTAAATGGTGCTTACAAAGAAAGCGATACTAACTTAAAAACAGATGTAACAGATGGTTCTGCTAACATCACTGTTGTCAACTATGTAGGAACTAAATTACCAATCACTGGTTCTAACTTAACTATGATTTGCTTAGGTGCAGGTACAATCACAGTCGTTGGTGCATTAGCATTAGATAAAAAACGTAAAAACAAAAAAGACTAATTAGAAAATGAATGAAATGGTTAGGATGGCAGTACTGCCACCTTCCATTTTTGGAGGTGCTGAATTTTGAAGTCGATTATTAAAGCAATAAAAGAAACGAGCTGGACAGTACGTATCCTTGTCCTCATTGGCATAGGGTTATGTTCGATTCCACTTGTTTCAAGTATTCATAGTGGTATTCAGCAAAACAACATGATATCCACATATGAAAGTGAAGTAAAACAAACTGACAAATCAAAAGTCAAAGAGCAGATACAATCGGCTCAAAAGTACAATGATATGTTATTTCAAACCAGAGGTGCATCGGTCGGGAACATTGATACTGAAATACTTTCAGACGAAAACTACGAAAGCATTTTAAATCTGACTGGTAAAGGTATCATGGGTTCGATAGAGATACCAAAGATAGGCGTTGACCTTCCAATTTACCACGGAACAAGTGATGATGTATTGTCAAATGGTGTAGGTCATTTACAGAACTCATCATTCCCAGTCGGCGGTGAGAATACTCGTACTGTTTTGACAGGTCATAGGGGTTTGCCAAACGCAAAGCTTTTTACAAGGCTTGATGAATTAAAAAAAGACGATTTGTTTTATATCCATGTTGGTAACAAAACATTAGCTTACCAAATCTATAAAATTGAGATTGTTAAAAAAGAAGAAGCTCCTGATGTTCTTGGAATAGAAGAAGGCAAGGACCTTGCGACTTTGTTGACTTGTACACCGTATGGAGTCAACACGCACAGACTGATTTTGACTGGTAAACGTGTACCATACAGTGAAAAGAAAAAAGAAGCCATTGAACCAGAAATGATGAGCTGGCGAGAGTTGTTATTTACAGCACTTCCATTTTTGATTGTATTTATGTTGATTGTTAGATTTATTTTTAAAACGAGAAAGGAGAGAAAGTTAAAGTCATGAAGTTATTAAAGAAAATCGGTTTAGCCTTGAGCTTGATGCTGGTTTTAGTACCATGCTTAAATTTACAGGCTAAAGATATCACTGATAACCCCGAAGTTGGGAATGTAACAATTCTACCTGAAGAAGATTTAACTAAAGTACCTGATAATGGACTAGGTTCAATTTCAGTGGAATTAACAGACCCATATGATAAATACCTTTCCAAAGAAAATGTTAAATTTGGTGTAGTTCAAATTGCGGATATTGTAAAAGGCGAATATATCATTAAATATAAACCTTTTGCAGATAAGGATTTGGACTTGAATGAGATTAAAACAGCGGACGAGATCGACAAAGTTGCCAAAGACATGGCAAAAAAAGTTGAAACTCCCGACTATGAAATGACTACGGACGAAGAAGGGAAAGCAACTTGCAAAGATCTTCCTGTTGGTGTGTATCTAGTCTATGTTGAAGATTTGGCTGATTTTGAAACAATCACTCCATTTATTGTTGGAATTCCAACATGGGATGATGAAGACGAATTGTTCCAGTATGATGTAACAGTATATCCAAAACATACTGCTTTACCACGTATCTTGGTGAACAAGGTTGACAGTGTAACTGGACAGAATATCAAGTCAAACAAATTTGAATTCACTTCATATTCACAAGAAAACTGTGCTGAAAGTTCAAAACTTGAAACTATCGCAGGTGATCAGGAAACTGGTACTGCTGAATTCTTGATTCGTTATGGAACAACTTATATCAAAGAGTCAAGTGCTCCGCAAGGATATAAGTTATCAGATGAGGTTGTAAAGGTTAAATTTACGGACGAAGGATTGTTTGTAAATGACAAGGAAGTACACGTAGATGATAATCATCGTTATTCAATCGTATACCAGAATGTCTTGTTGCCTAGTGTAAATACTGGTACTGCTAAAAACAAAGACATGATGTATATGATGTTAGGCGTAGTAATTATTGCATTAGGTGCTTCCATTGCAACTGTTCGCAAGATTCGCAGAAGTGAAGATTAATTTTTAAAAGGAAGGTACACCCCTTCCTTTTATTTAATGTCAAGTTGATGATTGCTTTAGTGTGAACGATTTAGATATGTCTATTTAAGGCAGATTGCCTTAAATAGGATTTGTTGCTAAAATTATGATAATGTAAAAGTGAAAGATGAGGTGATGAAAGATGTATAAAGATTTTGTGTTGAAAAATAAGGATATAGATATTCTAAAATTTAGAATTGAAGATTCACTTTATGGTGATTATGAATTAACAATTCTTGAAAGATATAACATAAATAATTTTCTTTATCCCGTTGGATTAAAAACCGACGATTCAAATGAACTATTAGAATGGATACAGGAAAGAAACATCCCTAAAAATCGTGCCTTTGTAAATGAGATTTTGGCAAGTCTGGGACTTCATGGAAATGATTTGATTGGAATTTTGACTGTTGGAAAAGGTCTTTCGTTGAATGACCCATATTGGATTGTTGATCCAGATTTTACGGGGTTGTTTAAAGATTACAATCTATATGAGAACGATTTTAATAAATCTGTTGCGTTGATCGCATATACAGGTCATGGACATTCAAATAGCATTGGTACAGTCGCAGAATTAACAACGAACGGTTCTCTAAAAAAGGCTTGGAGAAGAATTAATGGTGATGTCGTGCTTTATAAGGGGAATGTTCATGGCAATTTGTATACAAACCATGGAAAAGAAGCTTATGCTGAATATTATGCTTATAAAGTTGCTCATCAAATGGGATTAAATGCAATTGCCTATGATTTAGATATATGGCAAGATGAATTATCAAGTACATGTAAATTATTTACTGACATAGATACATCTTTTGTTCCTGCATCAAGATTCTTAAAAGGGAAAAAAACAGTGAAAGCCATTGTAGATTTTTATAAAAATCTGGGAGATGAATTTTATCAGGATTTTTGCTCGATGATGGTTTTTGATGCATTGATTTGTAATACAGATAGGCATCTGAATAATTTTGGTGTATTAGTTGATAATGCAACTAACAAGATCAAGTGTATGGCTCCTTTGTTCGATCATGGGTATTGTATGTTTGATGAGCCAAGACAATATATTTACGAGTCACCAGAAAAACTAAATGAATATATTAAAACTTTAGATCCTGTTTTTGGTAAATCGTTTGCTGAAAACGCAAAGACTTTTTTAGGAAATCGTCAAAAAAAGGAATTAAGACACATCCTAGACTATAGAATTGAAAAACACGATAGATATAATCTTCCTGAAGCTGAATTGAATTCTTTCAATCAAGTTTTACATGATAGAGCAATAGCAATTTTGGAAAATACATTAGAATTGAATTTAAACTATTTTGTAAATGATAAGAGGGAGCTTTCATTTAAAGAACTAGATGGTAATGCTCAAGAAATTGCTTTGCAGGAAATAAAATATGACTTATGGGATCTTTATGGTGTTGAATTAGATGAGCAAAATCAAAATGAGTACTTAGACTGCTTTACATTCAAACCAACATACGACAGAGCGGGTGCGTGCGTTAATATAGAATATATACAGAACAAAGATATTGAAGATGTGATATCAAGAATAAATGACACGCAGGAATATGAATTATAACTTAAGGCAAATTGCCTTAAGTTTTTTGTTTTAAGTTTATTGTATATACAGATATGTCTATTTAAGGCAGATTGCCTTAAGAAATGTAAGGAGGATAAGAAATATGCCTACTGCTTCAATCGTAAAAGGACGAGGATACTTGAACCACAACGACAGAACAATCAAACAGGTGAATAGTAGATCGTGGAAACCAGAGTTATCGAGCCGGAATATTGTGTATGTAAACGAACCTATTCAAAATGTATATCACGAGCTGTTCGATTCAGCTTTAGAAAATTACAATCAAACGCAAATCAAAAAAAATCATCCAGAACGTAAAATCAAAGACTACTACGAACATATCAGCCGATCCAAACAGGAGAAACCATTCTATGAATATATCGTGGCATTCGGCAACATAAACGATAAAACTACAGAGATCTATCCTGTTCTTCAACAATGTCTGGATGAATATAATCGAGATTTTCAATCTAGAAACCCTAATTTCCGTGTGATTCAGCAGATAACACATCGTGATGAAATTGGAATTGACCATACGCACATTGATTTTGTTCCAGTATGTTCCGGAAATACACGTGGATTGGAAACCAAAAATAGCTTTACCGGTGCCCTAAAACAAATGGGTTACACTGGAAAGAATGCTTTTCTTGACTGGCGAAGGTCTGAAGAAAAGTATATGGCCGATATTCTGGAGCGTCATGGACTCGAATTTGAACGTGGTGACGGTCGACAGGAGCATTTGAATGTCCGTCAGTATAAGGAATATAAGAAATACGAAGAATTAACTATTCAAGAAATGCAGCATCTTGAAACATTACAAAAAAAATCTACTGAGATACAACATGATTTAGATCAGCTGAATACTTTAAAACAAAATCTATTAAAGGAAATTGAATCACTAGAGGTTCGAAAAAGTAATTTGGAAAAGACTCTTCTTTTAAATGGTTTAGAAAAAAGGACTGGTATATAATTTGATAAGTGAAGAATCTAAGTCTGTTGGAAATTTAAATCAGAAAGATGATGTGCTGCCATCATAAAATATGCAGGATGAAGGGAAGGTGTTGCAAAGAATGCATTTAAAAAGATATTTATGTACTGGATTGATATCCTCTATGATGTTAGTAACTTCATCATTTGGTATACAGGCTAAAAGTACCAGTACATTGCACATAGAATTGACAGGTGGTTTAGGAACGGCAGAAATCGTGACGGATGAAGATATAACCTATCCAGTGGATGGTGGAGATGATTCTTTTTCCTTTGATAAGGGGACACAGTTGAAAATAACAATCCATTCAAAATATGGTATCGACTCCGTACAGGATGATAGTTCTGTCTTAAAACAAAATGGTAAAAAAATCGAAAAGATATCTGTCAAAGATTATACATTTACTTATAAGACACAGGATATGGATACCAATTTGACTGTAAATCTGACTGAGATGCATTCTCGTTTTAAAATTACATCAATTACTACCGATGAAAATGGTGAAGTAATGCCAGGTTATGTTAAATATGGTTGTGTTAAAAAAAGCCTTTATGAAGAAACAGATGAGAATATAGAAGAAGCTATTGAATTAGCACAAGAAAATGGTTTGGAAAATGACTATCAAATTTTAGAGTCTGATGAAAATGGAGTACTTCAAACGAATGATTTTTTAAAGGGTACTTACATCATTAAAAAATTGGATGAAGAAGCTGAATCTGAGCCTTTTGAGATGATTGTAACCAGAAACAAGGATATTCCATATACGTATATCCGTCTAAATAATGGATATGAGTTTTCTTCTGATAAAACAGGGACAGTAAAAATAATTGAAAGCAACCAGTATATTAAGTCAGCAACAAGAATCCTTTTGAAAAATAAGAATGATAAGCTTGTTGAAGATAATGGAACATTTAAAATCAAAATGTTAGACAGTGAAGGGAAGGTGTTGCAAAGCTATAAAAATGACTATTTAAAAACAGATAAAAAAGGATATATCAGTATGTATGACGGTGTGCGCTGGATAAGTACATTTACATTAAAAAAAGGCAAGTGTGTCTTGCCTGTGGTTCTTCCTGATGGAGATTATAAAATTGTAAAAGCTGAACTAAAGGATGTATGTTTAAAGACTTCTGATTTTAAAATTTCATCCAATACCATATCCGGTTTAGATGGTGATAGTCAGCCAATTAGCAACACAGTATTGCAGGTAAAAGGAAATTAATGTATGTACGATTTTTCAAAAATCAAATTTGATACGTTCTGGAGAGAATCGCAGAACAGGATATATTTAGACAATATGTATGAACCTTTGCCTAACGCACCTGAAGATGTCATAGATAGTTATAATCGTTATAAAGATCAGATTAGCCAGGCAAAACGAAATATATCAAAATCTATATTTAAAGGATGATGCCTTTAAGGCAGTTTGCCTTAAGGATTGAATTGTTTGTATTTTTTTAAATCTTATATTAAAGTAAAAAAGGAATTTATAACAAAAGGAGAAAATAAAATGAACAAAAAAGATCTAGTACAAAATATTATTATGAACAACCCCACATTAACTAAAAAGAGCGTGGATGAAATTGTAAACAGTGTGTTTGATGATATGGTAGAAGCCTTATCCAAAGGAGAGACAGTAGATATTTTTGGATTTGGTAAATTTGAAGTCACTGAACGTGGAGAACGTGATGGTATCAATCCTGTAACAATGGAAAAAATCAGAATCAAAGCGTCTAAAAACGTTAAATTCAGACCTTCAAAATCATTAAAAAACAAAGTAAACTAATTGTTTTGCTTTAGTTTATATTCTGGCTTTCATGTCTTATATCGACTTTTTTCCACATGATGTAAGTCCAGATAGTTCAAGTCCTGTACCCTGACAGGACTTTTTTTGTTGCAGTGACTGATTAAATGCGGTGATTAATTAATAATAACTGAAAGGGGTTTGATATGCCTAAATAGATTAAGATTAGATGATAGGTCCTCATGGTGAGGACTTTTTTAATGTTTTAAATTGATGTGTAAGGGGGAGTTTATGAAAAAATTAGAACGATTATGTTGTGTCTTAATGATGTTTTTGACACTTATTGGCTGTAGTTCGTCTACACCTCAGACACACGATGTGATTTTTCAAGATTCAATCCGTATTGATTTAGGGGATGATGATGTAAATACAGCAGAGTATGTGAAGCGTATTGATTCATACCCAATATCCGGCTCATCTATTGACGGAAACAAGATACATGTAAGTAACATTACAATGGTCTGTCCATCGTTAAAAAAAGGGGATCTGGAAAAATTAGGCAAGCAGGAGCTGATCTATACGATTGGCGATGAAAAATACACAGTAGAAGCAAATATTGTTGATAGTGTCAAACCTGTGATCAATGTCAAGGACGATAGCTTGACTTTTGAAGTAGGCGAAATGAAAGGTATCAACAACTATTATTCTGTGTCGGACAATTATGATGCTTCCAAGGATATAAAGGTAAAAGTCAAAAACATTGATAAATTAAATAAAAATAAGACAGGGACTTATAAGTTAGTAATCAAAGCTTGGGACACATCAGGAAACACAGCATCCAAAAAATTAACAGTTATTATTAAAGACACAAAAAAGGAACAGGAAGAAAAACAAAAAGAAGAGGAAAGAAAAAAAGAGGAAGAAAAGAAAAAAGCAGAGGAAGAAGAAAAGCAAAGAGAAGCGGAAAGGCAACAGCAACAACAGCAAAGTCAGCAGACTCAGGCACCTTCTACGAATACAAATAACAGTGTATCAAATTCACCTGCAACATCTAATTCTTCCGCCCAGACTCAACAGCCAAGTAGCAGTACACCTGTTACAAGGGATTATTTGTTTTCACAGGGGTATGATATGTCATCAGCCCCAAGTGCCTGTCAATCCGCATTAATGGCATCTGGACGTTCAGGGTCATGTACACCATTACAGGATAGCAATGGCATCTATCTTGGAATGCGACTTGTTTTAAATTAAAAGGAGGATATACTTATGAATCTTGCAATTACTATTTTTGACATTGCCATGATGACACTTGTTTCTTGGGTTTTCTTAAAAAAACCATTGGAAGATAAGGATATCGAAGGCGGTCAGTCTTTATTGGTACGTATTGTTATCGGTATCGTTGCTGGGTTGGTTGTCAGCTTTATGATGAGCTTATAAGGAGGTTTTTATGGGAGCTTGGAGTCAATTATTTGAAGTTTTTAATCCTGCGTTGTCATCTTTACAGACATTCTTGCAGGCAATTGCAGTATTAGGAGCAGGATGCTTCGCTGCATACTACAAAATTCGTGAGATGTTTGCAGGTCCACAAGAAGATCAAATGTATTCACAGAAAACCAAAGGTGTATTTATAGGATTGATTTTCGTGTTTATTATTCCGGTGTTGATTAACATCTTCAAAACATTATTTATGAAAAGCTAATTTTAATTAAAGAGGGTTGCGGGTTTTCGCTACTCTCTTTTTAAGATTTATAGGACAAATTATTCTGTTGTTCTATAAATCTTAAAATTAAGGCAATGTGCCTTAATTTTTGAGGTGCATATATTACAAGGAGGATAAGAAATATGCCGGTAATGGAAGAAAATAAGTTTGAAACTGCGAAAGTGGCTCTGAAAAAGAAATTTGAATTTGAGCCGATCGAAAAGAAAATCAATGAACTTGGATGGGATAAAGATAATAATATTATCATTACCTATTATCAAAATGTTATTGGTTATCTGGAAAACACGAAACAGGTATGTGGGTTTATGGATTGGTTTGATAAGGAAAAAAATGACATTGATGTGAGAAATTTTAATGTATCCAATGTTTCATCGCTTCTCAAGCAATTCTATGTTTGGTTTTTTGATAAAAAGCGTGAACAATACACAGAAGTTGAAACTATGGATGAAGAACAGGATACAACAAATGATTTGTACCATGACACAGCGGATGAAAATGAATCAAAGGCCTGTGTTCATGTAGATAACAGTGAGATCATGGAATCTTTATCCGATTTAACAACGATAGCCAAAGATACAAATACTTCTGTACAGGATTTTAGAAAGGAAGAAGCCAGTGCTAAAACATATGGTGTTGTTGTTTCTATGGAAGGTTTGTTAAAGGAACAGATGAAGAAGCAAACGATGAAAAAAGCATCTTTTGAACAAGTGGAAGGCTTATCCAAGGATGTAAAAGGATTGATAAATAAATCTGAGTCCATGCAGACAGTTGTTGAAAGAATTGATGGAGCCTTGCCTAAAAAAGTGGAAAAGATGTTTACAGCTTTTGATCTTACAAAAGCATTTTTTGCTGGACTAGGTACAGCAGTATTGCTTATAAAGCTTGTACAAGTAGCATTCTAAGAAAGGATGATTATATGATACATAATGTAATGTTTGCTGTGGCAACACTTCCAAACAACCACTATCTTTTCGGTGGATTGATTGAAGGTGTAAAAAATAATGTTGTTCGTGGTGCACAGGATCTGTTACAGTCATTTTTTTGGAGTATTCTAAGTGGTCTTTTAGGTATGGTCAATTCACTTTTGAATTCGATCGTAAATGGTGTTATTGGTCTTGACCTGTTTTCCCACAATGAGTTTTTATCGACTGCTTTTAACTGTTCATTAGCACTGATGTTTCTTGCAATTCCGGCTAAGATCACATGGGAGATTGTTTCAGCTATGATACGTGATGATGATGCAGGTATGGATATACATAAAAAATTGGGCAGTACTGCTTTAGGTATTGCGATTGCCTGTTCACTGACTGTAGGAATTACAAAAATTATCAATCCAGTTATGCAGGATGCATCAAAAGCAATTTTAAATGTAAATCTAACAAACGAAATAAAGTCGGATTCAGCAACATCTCAGTTAGGTGATTCACTGATTGAATCTGTTTTGATTTCGTTTGGAGGTTTGCCTAAAGACGGAGATTATGGAGCTTCAAAATTTGTAGAGCAGTACAACAAAAACGAATTGAAGATCACAAAACGAGATGGTGATAACTATGTCTGGGATTTTAGTATATTTATGGCAATTATTGGAATGTGTGTATATGTAGTAATGCTTTTTGTCATATGTATACAGATCGCAGTGCGAGTCATTTCCATAGGCTTTTATTATGTCATAGGACCTCTCGCCTGCACGAGTATGACGAATTACCAAAATCCACAGGCTTTTAATGTCTGGAAAGCAACAATATTTGGTGCATGGGCACAGAATCTGACACAGATATTTCTGCTGTCGCTGTTTGTAGGACTGCTTGAATCCATATCATCAGCAACATCAACCATGCCAGTAGCGTCCGTTGCACTTTATTTTGGTGCGTTTTCTCTTATCATGACTGCACCAAACTTTGTACAGGCAATGATTGGTGGATATGCTTCTGGTATTCTAGACACTTTAAATCAATTCAGAGGTGGTCTTGGCATGGCTAAAAGCTTGGTAACTGGTGCTGTTGGTTCGGTGATTGGTCGAAACAACCCACATACAGGACACTTGGAAGGTGGAGCACGTGGCAAGATTTTAGGTGATGTCAACGCTCAAGGAAACCGAGTCGGTGGAGCACGTGGTGCTATTTTTGGCAATCCAGACAGCAATGGTAATCGTAATGGTGGTATCAAAGGTGCTACATTAGGTAATTCCATGAATATGGGTGGTGTTACTGGTAGACAAGGTGGTATCCGTGGTGCTATTTTTGGCAACGATCAGCTGGCTTCTGGTGTTGGTGGTACTATTGAACGTACAAGAGCAGGTGGTATGGCAAACATTGGTGGTAAGAAAAGAACGGATTCTTTCAACTCCGCAGGTCAAAAAACAGGCTCAATGCAGAAAAGACGATTATCGGCTTTCAGAGGTTCAGATTCTACAGCGTTTAACCCAGAAACAGGTGCTCAGATGGGCGATCCAGTACATCAAAGAGGACCTGTGCCTATGTTTTTAAGTGATTTAGGTAATCGTTTCTCTGGTGGAGGTAGCGACCAGTCGAGTGATGGTGGCGGAAGTGATACATCCACACCAAATTACACTTCTTTTAATTCCGGTGGTGGCGGTGCTTCTGGTGGAGGAAGTTCAGGCGGAACAAGTGGAGGTTCTGGTGGTTCTTCTGGTGTTGGTGGCAGTACAGGTGGTGCTCATTCTTTCCAGATGCATAGCAGTGCATCGACACATAACAGTTTAGGCGGAGCACAATCTTCAGGTTCAAAGCCACAGCCACAAGGTCAAAGGCCTTCATCAAGCACAAAGCCTGCTGTTAGATCGTCTGGTACAAACGGTAATACTAAACCTCGCAGTCAAGCTCAAAAGCCAAGTGCTTCAGGTGCACATACATATAAAATGAAAAGCAGTAGTGAAATTCGTAACTCATTAGGAAATAGAGGTAATAGTGGAGGTAAAAAATAATGGGATATAACAAAACAACAATTATCGTTGATAAAGAATCTGTAAAACCAATTCTAATTTGGAAATTTTCAGGAATGGATTGCCTATATATGGCGATTGGATATTTGGTAGTATATTATCCAGTTAAGTATTTTTTTAATGACTTGATTGGTTTAGTTATGGGAGCAGCTATGTTTGTACTTGTTGGTGTTCTGTTAGTTGAAATGCCAAACCATTTATCTATTATCCAGCATATACAGATGTGGTATAACTACCGTTATAAACAGCCAAAGGAATACTTTTACATTCCAAAGGAACGAACACATGGTACAGTCAAAACAAATTCTGATGAGGATTCAAAGGAATGGATTGAATATCAGAATATGATTCAGGAAAACAGATTGTCAAATGAAAATTAAGGCAATCTGCCTTAACTTAAAGAAAGCAGAGAATGACCGATTGAGTCATTCTTTTTTTAATATAAAGGAGTACATTAATGTTTGGGATTTTTAAAAGAAAAAATAAAAATAAGGATATAGATCCTGTTAAAGAAAAACAGAAGCTTGTCAACGACAGTATCAAAAACTCCAAAATGGAGAAAAAAAAGAAAAAGAAAAAACAGCCGAAGATTGATAGATTTGACATCAGAGATGCCATTCCTTTTACATATGACGAAGAAAAGAATATGTTCAAGGACCTTGATGGAAACTATATCATGATGGTTCGTACAGCAGGAACAAATATTTTCGGTTTCAAGGACAATGACCAGTATGCATTTATACGTGCTTTTTCAAGAATCTTCAACAATTCGATTGGTGCAGGGCAGATCTATTCGTATATGGTTGGTGCGGATGTGGATGGATATGTAGCTGATTTCCAGTATTTTAAAGATAATTTAAATTTATCAAACCCACAGGATCGCATTCGATATGAAATTCTGGATGAAGCACAAAGAAGATTGAAATATACAGCATTGACGAAAGAACTTGTGGATCGCTGTTTTGTGTTTATCCTAAAAGGACAGGATATTTTTCAATTAGAACAGAGATGCCAGGAAATTGTTGCTACACTTGGTTCTTATCAAAAGACAAGTATATTAGATTTTATGGACACTTTTCTTGTGATCTATAACTTCTATCACCCACAGGCATCGAAATTGTTTACTGAAATGGCAAAAGAAGCCGATGATATCATGGATTATTTATATCCAACACGCATTGGTATGGTCGATGTAGGCTTTAGACAATGTGTTGAACTTGACAGAGTGTTTTGTAGATCAAAATTCATTCATATTTATCGAAAAGAGCCTGCTTTTGCATTGATGAGCTATTTAGCTACAGCAGGTGATATTGATTTTTCTATGCATTTTAAACCCGCAGAAAGCGGTGCCTTAACAAAAAGTCTTGATAAGGAAATTCATAATATCGAACGCAATATGCAGAAAGCAAAAGATGCATCTACGCAGTCAAAGCTGATGAAACAGTTTGATAAGACACAGACAATGGTTGAAAAGATGGTGGCTGAAGGAGATACACCATTTGATTTCACAGTATTCTTGCGTATCAAAGGTGACAGTGTTCAGCAGGTCAATGAAATTTGTAAGGATTTAGATGATTCTTTTGTTTCGATGGGGATTCAGTTTAGCGATGGTGTGTTTGAACCTTTGGAATTATTTAACTGTACAGCTCCGATTCTATATGATTATGAATTAAAAGACAGATTCTACAAAACAACTACTACTGCTACACTAGGATGGATGTATCCGTTTGTTTTCGAAGCTTTATATGATTCTACACAGTATTCTCAGGATGTTCATTACCCGCCAGTATATATAGGTAATACGATTCAGACGAATGGTGTTGTTTTCTATGATAACTTTACGAAGAAAGACGATCGTTCCAACTACAACGAATTTGTTGTCGGTAACTCCGGTATGGGTAAAACATTCTTTTTGATGTGGCTGATCTACAACCGTTGTGGTCTAGGTTACAAACAGTATGTTCTGGATGTAGAAGGTAAGGAATTGAATAAGCTTACTTATGAATTAGGTGGTGCTAATATCGACTGTTCCAATGGTGAGAAAGGTCGTATCAATCCATTACAGATACGTTTCAACGTTCCTGACAGTGATACAGGGGATGGCAAAATACCTTTAGATCATATTTATCCGCTTGAACAGCATATCCGCTTCCTGAGATCATTTTTAAATGCATATAAAGGGGATTCTGATGAGATTGGTATCCTTCATACCAACTTGATTGAACGTGCTTTAACACACGTTTACGGAGTTATTAACATAGACTTTAAGACAACAGCTCAATATATTCTGGATAATTTCAAAAGTGAAGATTATCCTATCTTTTCAGATGTTTATGACACGATTCAACAATGGCTGACAGAAATCGAAAAGCAACCTCATCCTGATCGTGCGGAAATCGAGCGCCATAAGGTTTGCCTAGCATTCTTAGAGCCGATTGCCTATGGTGCCGATGCCAACCTTTTCAACGGTCATACGAATGTAGATTTGTCGGCAAATGTTATCAACTTTAATTTAAGTGCATTGCAGGACAACACAGGCTCACGTGTGCTTGCAACGCAGTATTACAACGTTTTGTCATACATCTGGACAGACATCATCTCTGACCCATTCAACCGAAGAAAACAGCTTTATGCGGATGAATTCTCAGTTATTATGGACCCTCGTTATCTTGACATCATGATGTATTTCCAGACAGTTATCAAACGTGTTCGTAAATATATGGCAGGCTTGACTCCCGCAACTCAGCAGATTAGTGATGTTTTAAAAGATTCGGTAAAGGAACAGGGTGAAGCCATCATTGAAAACTCCGTATACCAGTTTTATTTTGGATTAGGTGCAGAGGGTATCGAATACTTCAAGAAAACACATTTGATTCCAGAATCAGAACAGGAATTCGTGCAGTTTGCCAAGATTGGTGAATGCTATGCCAAGATTGGAACAAGTACAGCTATGCGAGTTCGTATTCAAATTGGGGATGAAGCCTTTGCTAAATTCACACGAATGAAAGACGATAGAAAATAATGGGAAGTCTAATAAAACATGCGAAAAAAATAAAGAAAGCATGTATCGGCATTGCCACAGGAGTAACTGTAGCAACGATGATGATACCACCTATCGTTTTATCACAGATGATAATGATGGATCAGGAAGATAAATGCTCATCTGAAGCAACTGGAAGTATTGATGTATCATCAGATGGTACTGTAGAAGAAAATAAAAAAGCAATCTGGAACTACTTTAAAGCTTCTGGCTATTCGGATGAAGCAACCGCAGGCATCATGGGAAATATGTATGCTGAAAGTGGATTCAAGCCGGGTGCTTCTGAGATTGGCGGAGCTGGTTACGGACTTGTTCAATGGACAACACAAGGCTATAAAACAGCTTTAAAAAACTATGCTGCACAGCAGGGAAAGGAAACGAGTGATTTAAAATTACAGCTTGACTTTCTCTGTATTCAGCAGTTGCCGACTTTCAAATGGTCTGTAAGAGGAACCACTTATTTTAAGGACACTGAAGAATTGAAAAAAAGTAACAGTGTTACCAAGGTCACGGAAGCATTCATGAACTGTTTTGAACGATGCAACACTTCTTATGTATCTTGTACTGTAGAGAGAAGATCGCAGTACAGCATGAAAGTATACAACCAGTTTCGTGGACAGAGTGCAGATGCAGACTCCGCTTCAACAGGTATCAGTGGACGAATATTATGGGTAGGCGATTCACGAACCGTAGGTATGCAAAGTGCAATTACCGAAGGGAAGAACAAGTGGATATGTTCTGTAGGAAAAGGATACAACTGGCTAGTAAATACAGCTATCAGTAAAGTGAACAAGGAATTGAAAGATACAGATACCATTGTTGTCAATCTAGGTGTCAACGATCTGAACAATTACGAAAAATATGTAACTAAGTTGAATTCACTGGCTGACTCAGACTGGAAGAAAGCAAAAAGTATTGTGGTTATGTCAGTCAACCCAGTGGACGAAGCAAAATGTGCAGGAACCTATGTCGTAAAAAACAGCCAGATTGAAAAATTTAATACATATCTCAAAAAGAATCTGAGAAAGAAAATCGTTTATGTTGATACATATACTTCACTTTTAGGAAATATTCAAACAAATGACGGACTGCATTATACAAGTACAACCTACAAGACCATCTATGACATGATACGTGATACTCATACAGGCTCAAGTACAGACTCAGCGTGTGAATCTGAAGGCTCTGGTGGAATACTTACAGCAGAAGGTGTAATGATTGATTTTGATTCAAAGTACTACACTTACAGTGCTGATATTAACGAAGGAAATCCTAACGTATGTGCGGTAAATAAGCCACAGTGGTGGCCATATGGTGTAGCATGTACAAATCAATCAATAACAGGTAAATTTAACAAAATGATATGTTCATCATATGCTTCTGGACGATACTGGGATGTAAATTATCATGATTCACCTTATCCATTGCCGACAAACTGGGATCAAAAATTAACGGTAGATCATGTAGCACCTGGCAGTGGTAAGTATTCAAAAGATATCAACAATCCGATTCCTAAATCCATCGTTTCGATTACTTCATCGAGCGGTGGAACTATGCACGTTGCATTTATCGAAGGAGTAGACGTAGATGGTTCTGTTGTGATTTCGGAATGCAACGCAAACAGAAACGAACCAAAATATGGATTCCGTTGTCAGAAATGGAAGAGCGTAAAAGAATGGGCAGAACGTACCCTTGGTGTGGGAACCAGATTGAATGGTTTTTATGGAAAGTAGATGATAAAAATATGTTAAAAAAGATTTTAATAGGAATTGTAGTCCTGATAATTGTATGCTTTGGGGGTTATGATATTTATACTCGTATACAGAAAAGTCATGAACCAGAACTTGTATTTGTGGACAAGGATCTAAGGACTGTAGCGGAAGATAATTTTAATCCATATTATTATGTGATTAAAGCTGAAGATTATCGTGGTAAGGACATCAATGATAAAAAACATCTTGCATATAAAGTCAAAAACAAAGGTAAAAAGAGTGTTAAAGTCATTTACATCTTAACAGATGATAAAGGTCATTTTGTACAGAAAACATTGACTTTAAAAAAAGTAAAGACTGTAAATTACACACCGGAAGGAGAACAAAACGGTGCATTGAGTAACGCACCTAAAAAGGAAAATAAAGTGTTTTTGTTCTCAGACTATGATCAGATTGCCATACGTGCAATGGCGGAAGCAGACAATTATGGGTACGAAAGTTCGCAGAATTACACAGTCAATCCTGCACTCGATGAGAATGGGGAATTAATAGGATATGAGTGTGTGTTTTTGAACTAATGAAAGGAGAATGGGGATGCATAATCAATACCATGGTAGATTTGAAAAAGAATACTGGGTACGCAGAATATATACACTGATACAGAATATCAATGACATATCTGGTTCAAATATAAACTTAGAAAATGAAATAAGCGTTTGTAAATTCAGGGACGAAGATTACTGCATCGTCACGTATCTTTATTACAGCAAGCTGTACTGTTCGTGCATAAAAAAAGCAATGGGCAGATACGATGAGCGAAAGGATAAGGTCAGCAAAAAATAATTATTTTATTATGATTTTAAATTTGATTTGAACTTCAACAGTTCATTTTGGAGGTGATGAAATGGCAAATAAAAGCAACATAGAGTTAGATAATGTGTTGGCTTCTTCTTTAAAGAATGCTAGAATTCGGAAACAATATTCACAAGATGAAATTGCAAAACGTGTAGGAATATCAAGACCAAAATATCAACGAATAGAAAGCTGTATGATGAATTCTGTGGATGATAATTTGTTAAGAAAACTGGCTGATGTTTTGGAAGTTGATTATACTTCTCTTGTGAATGATAGGATGATGTATAAAACCACATTTAATATAACAAAAGAAATGCGTTTGGAGTTGCTTCATTTAAAAGATTCAAAAGGATTCAATACAATTTCAGAGACTATTAAATACTGTATTGATTATACTTTAAATGAAAATTCAAAATCAAATGTTTCAACTGAAATCATGATTGATGTACGTGAAGCTATCGTAAATACATTCATTCAGGAAATGGATAAGCTTTCTCATGCACATGAAATGGACGCACTTATACTACAGTATCTTGATGATAAATATGGTACAAACTCGAATGAATTACGTACCGATATTGAACAATATCTCACGAAAGTTAAACATTCCAAAAACTATTGATTGAGGAGGTGATAGCAATGAAAATCGTTATGTTTTGTGATAAGTATCTTTATCGAAAATTAAACATGGCATTTCCAAAATACAGCGAGAATGATGCTGTTATTGGAAGCCTTTTTTCAGAAGATGAGTTTGACAATTTTCATGTATTGGACAAGGATTTTATCAACTTGGCTTTTAATCCAGTGGATGGTATCAAAGATATTTATTTACTTTTAATACAGAAATCATGGTACAGTGATCCAACTTGTATTAACATCTGTAAGTATGTAAAACTGCTTCATCCTGAAACAAATATTGTGTTCTTTATGGATGAACCTTACGCTTCACATCTTTATTTCTGTGATCGTATTGTAAAGGAGCAGTTAGGTTTCTTAGCCTACGATACAGACGAACTAAAAACCATTCTAATGAATGGATTTAATGTATCGCAGGATGATTATACTTTACCTAAAT
>JABLTK010113098.1_pt1 | contig 19700 bp, 30 predicted proteins | sample 7160131 | NCBI WGS metagenome assembly JABLTK01 (sample SAMN14651221, study PRJNA627086) | human gut metagenome | isolation source: feces | host: Homo sapiens
AAATTCGATAGAACTAGCAAAAGAAGAAGAAAGAATAACAAAAATAAAGGCAATCGAATTGTTCGAAAATAAAATATTAGATAAAATAGAAGTAGGTACATACAAAGGTTTAGCAGAAATACATAAATATTTGTTAAAAAATGCACTAACAGACAAAATAAATGACAGAGAAGTCTACATGAAAGGCATAGATACAAGTTATAATTATGAAGGATATAACTTATTTAATGTGAAGGATTTGAAAAAATAATGCTGAAAATCAACCTGATTTATAATTGCAAAAATTAGCAAAAACAAATTTACATAAAACAAGAAAAAATTCAAAAAAAGCTTGCTTTTTCTGCTAGTAGGCTTTATAATAATACTTGCTGTGATAATGCGTTGATGTGAAATGTGGCTGCCCCTAGTTGGCAGGGAACTTTCACGGAGTATGTCCGGTTTAAAATCGGGCGGCAAGGGTTAGAAAGCACTTTTCCCAAGGATTTTCTGCCTTGGGTTTAATAATGGGAGTTCTCGAAACACCCGGGTGCGTTGAAGCTTTGCTGGCACGCAAATTTTTAAGGAGGGAAAAACGATGCCAAAAGCAAACAAAGTAGCAGAAGTAGGAAAGGAAAAAATTAGAATTAGACTTAAAGCTTTCGATCATGCAATTTTAGATCAGTCTGCTGAAAAAATAGTAGAAACGGCTAAGAGAACAGGCGCTAGCGTATCTGGTCCAATTCCACTACCTACAAAGAAAGAAGTTGTAACAATCTTGAGATCACCTCACAAAGACAAAGATTCAAGAGAACAATTCGAAATGAGAACACACAAGAGAGTTATCGATATTCTTTACCCAACTTCAAAAACAACTGAAGCTCTTATGAAAATCGAGTTACCAGCTGGTGTAGAAGTTGAAATGAAAATAGATAAATAATTATCTATTATATAGTAAGTTCGGAAACAAAGGTCATGTTCACAAAAAAGTGTGAACCAATAGCCAAGGAGGTTAATTAACAATGAAAAAAGGTATTTACGGAAAAAAATTAGGAATGACTCAAATATTCGATAACGACGGATTAGTTATTCCAGTAACAGTTGTAGAAGTTGAACCAAGCTTAGTTTTAAGAAAGAAAACTGTTGAAACAGATGGTTACAACGCAATAGTTCTTGCAACTGGAGAAGTTAAAGAAAAACAAATGAACAAACCTGAAAAAGGTCAATTTGATAAAGTTAAACTTGCATATAAGAAATATGTAAAAGAGTTAAGATTAGATGATATCGAATCTTATAATGTTGGAGATGAACTTAAAGCTGATATCTTCGAAGCTGGAGAATTAGTTGATGTTCAAGGTGTTTCTAAAGGAAAAGGATTCCAAGGTGTTATTAAGAGACATGGACAACACATTGGACCAAAAGGACATGGTTCTATGTATCACAGAAGACCAGGTTCTATGGGACCTACATCTTCACCAGGTAGAGTATTCCCAGGTAAGAAGTTACCAGGACATACAGGAAAAGATACTGTAACAGTACAAAACTTACAAATTGTTAAGGTTGATATGGATAAGAACGTTATCTTGATTAAAGGTTCAATTCCAGGATATAAAAATTCATTAGTAAGAATTAAAGAAACAGCTAGAACAGCAGTTTCTAAGAGTGCTAAATAAGAGGAAGGAGGAAATATAAATGCCAAAGGTTGATTTATTAAATAAAGAAGGCAAAAAGGTTGGCGATATAGAGCTTGCAGACAGCATTTTCGCAGTAGAAGTTAATGAAGATGTTATGCATGAAGTAGTTCTTAATTATTTAGCTAATCAAAGACAAGGTACACAATCTACAAAAACACGTACAGAAGTAACTGGTGGTGGAAAGAAACCTTGGAAACAAAAAGGTACAGGTAGAGCTAGACAAGGTAGTATCAGAGCTCCACAATGGATTAAAGGTGGTATCGCACTTGGACCAAAACCAAGATCATACAGATATACTTTAAATAAAAAAGTTAGAAGACTTGCATTAAAATCTGCTTTAACAACAAAAGTTCAAGAAAACAAACTTGTTGTATTAGATAGCTTAGATTTTGATGAAATTAAAACAAAGAATATGGCAAAAGTATTAGAGAATTTAAATGTAAATAAAGCATTAGTAGTTTTAGCTGATAAAAACTTAAACGTACAAGCTTCAGCTAGAAACATTCCTGATATTAAAACAGCTTTAGTAAGCACAATCAATACATATGATATCTTAAAGTATGATATGTTTGTTGTTACTAAAGATGCAGTAGCCAAAATAGAGGAGGTGTACGCATAATGGTAGCAGAAGATATAATCATTAGACCAATAATCACAGAAAAAAGCAGTTTTGCTATGAATGAAGGAAAGTACACATTTGAAGTTAATAAAAAGGCAACTAAAATAGATATTAGAAATGCCGTTGAAAAATTATTCGAAGTAAAAGTACTTGACGTTAAAACAATAAACGTTAAAGGTAAGCCAAAGAGACAAGGTGCTAACCAAGGAAAAACATCTGATTGGAAGAAAGCAATTGTTACAATAGCAAAAGATGCTAAAGAAATGACTTACTTAGAAAAAGGTGGAAAAGTTAAGAAGATAGATAAAAAATATAAAACATCTATCGAAGCTTTCGGAGCTTAGTTAAAATATAGATTTGCTAATAGTTAAAGACATGGAGTTTATAACCCAATAGACTTTAGCCTGCAAAATTAGCAAACAAAAAGGAAATTGTAAATTTCTAAACGTTAGAAAGGGAGAGAAAAAATGGGTATTAAACAATTTAGACCAACAACTCCATCTAGAAGAGGTATGACAGTTTCTACATTTGAAGAAATCACAAAAACAAAACCAGAGAAATCTTTAACAACAAGCTTAAAGAAAAATGCTGGTAGAAATTCTTATGGTAGAATCACTGTTAGACATCAAGGTGGCGGTTCAAGAAGAAAATATAGAATTATAGATTTTAAGAGAAGAAAAGTAGATGTTCCAGCTACTGTTGTTTCAATAGAGTATGATCCAAACAGAACAGCTAACATCGCATTATTACAATATGAAGGTGGCGAAAAAGCATACATACTTGCTCCAATCGGTTTAACAGTTGGAAGTAAAGTAATGGCTGGTAAGAATGCTGATATTAAACCAGGTAATAGCTTACCAATTTCAAGCATTCCAGTTGGTACAATGATTCATTGTATAGAGTTAAAACCAGGTAAGGGTGCTCAAATGGTAAGAAGTGCAGGTAACGCAGCACAACTTATGGCTAAAGAAGGAAAATATGCTCACGTTAGATTGCCATCAGGCGAAATGAGATTAGTAAGTGTAGATTGTATAGCTACAATCGGTCAAATCGGTAATACTGAGCACGAAAATATTAAACTTGGTAAAGCTGGTAAGAGCAGATGGCTAGGTAAGAGACCTGAAGTTAGAGGTTCTGTAATGAACCCTAATGATCACCCTCATGGTGGTGGTGAAGGTAAGTCACCAGTTGGTAGACCAGGACCTGTTACTCCTTGGGGCAAACCAGCTCTTGGATACAAGACACGTAACACTAAGAAAGCAAGCAGCAAGTTTATAACTAAGAGAAGAAATGCTAAATAAGGAGGTAAGTTAAATGTCAAGATCTATTAAAAAAGGACCTTTCGTTGATTCAAAGCTTTTAGCTAGAATCGAAAAAATGAACGAAGAAAACAAAAAAGAAGTTTTAAAAACTTGGTCAAGAGCATCAACAATCTTCCCTCAAATGGTTGGCCATACAATAGCTGTACATGATGGAAGAAAACATGTTCCAGTTTATATTTCAGATGAAATGATCGGTCACAAACTAGGTGAGTTTGTTCCAACAAGAACTTTCAAAGGTCATGCTGGAGATAAAACTACTAAAGTTAGTAAATAGTATAAAATCGTAATGATAGGAGGAAATAAAAGTGGAAAGTAGAGCTAGTTTAAAACATGCTAGAATATCTGCCAGAAAAGTTAAAATCGTTATCGATTTAATTAGAGGAAAAGATGTTAATGAAGCATTAGCAATTTTAAAATTCACACCAAAAGCTGCATCTCCATTAGTTGAAAAGTTATTAAAATCAGCTATTGCAAATGCAGAAAATAATCACAATATGGATGCTAGCAAATTATATGTTGCTGAAATCTATGCTAATCAAGGTGCTACAATGAAGAGAATAAGAGCTGCTACACAAGGTAGAGCTAATAGAATAAGAAAAAGAACTTCTCACATTGAAGTTGTACTAAAAGAAAGAGATTAGTAGAAAGGAGGATATTTTAAATGGGACAAAAAATGAACCCACATGGTTTAAGAGTGGGAGTAATTAAAGATTGGGATTCAAAATGGTATGCAAGCAAAAAAGATTTTGCTGACAACCTAGTTGAAGACGTTGCAATTCGTAAATATATTAAAAAGAATTTATTTGCTGCTGGAGTTTCAAGAATTGAAATCGAAAGAACAGCAAAAAGTATAAAAGCAAATGTTTATACTGCAAAACCAGGTATTGTTCTTGGTAAAAATGGTGAAAGTGTTAACAAGTTAAGAGCTGATATCGCAAAACTATTTAAAAAGGATATCAACATTAACGTAATCGAAGTTAAAAATGTTGATACAGACGCACAATTAGTTGCAGAGAATATTGCTGGACAATTAGAAAGAAGAATATCATATAGAAAAGCTTTGAAACAAAGCATGGCAAAAGCTACAAAAGCAGGAGCAAAAGGTATTAAAACTGCAGTTTCTGGTAGACTTGGCGGTGCTGAAATCGCAAGATCAGAGTTTTATAAAGAGGGTACAGTGCCACTACAAACATTAAGAGCTGATATCGATTATGGATTTGCTGAAGCAAATACAACATACGGAAAAATCGGTGTAAAAGTTTGGATATATAAAGGCGAAGTACTTCCTACAAAAAAAGAAGCAGAAGGAGGTAGAGCATAATGCCACTAATGCCAAAAAGAACAAAATATAGAAAAATGCAAAAAGGTAGAAATAGAGGTAGAGCTACTAGAGGTGCTGAAATAACATATGGAGAGTATGGTCTACAAGCACTAGAAGCTGGAAGAATTACTTCTAATCAAATAGAAGCTGCCAGAGTTGCTATGACACGTTTCATTAAAAGAGGTGGTAACGTTTGGATTAAAATATTCCCAGACAAACCAATTACTAAGAAACCAGCAGAAACTCGTATGGGTAGTGGAAAGGGTGCAGTTGAATACTATGTAGCTGTTGTAAAGCCAGGAAGAGTATTATTTGAGATGGCTGGAATCCCTGAGGAAGTTGCTAGAGAAGCATTTAGACTTGCTGCTCACAAACTTCCAGTAAAAACAAAAATCATTACTGCAAGTAAAGTAGAAGGTGGTGAAGACGATGAAGGCTAATGAGATTAGAAAAATGGCTTCATCGGATTTAGAAAAAGAGCTAGTTGAATTAAAATCTGAGTTATTCAAATTAAGATTTCAATCAGCAGCAAACGGACTAGATAATCCGATGAAAATAAGAAATACAAAGAGAGATATAGCAAAAATTAAGACTATATTAAAAGAAAGAGAGCTACAAGATAGCGCTGAATAATAAAAAAAGAAATCCATAAGAAAGGAGAAGAACTTAAGTTATGGAAGAAAGAGCTTTAAGAAAAACTAGAGTAGGAAAAGTTATAAGCGATAAAATGGATAAAACAATCGTTGTAGCTGTTGAAACTGGTTATAAGCACCCATTATACGGAAAAATCATGAAGAGAACATTCAAACTAAAAGCTCATGATGAAAATAATGAATGCGGAATTGGCGATACAGTTAAAGTAATGGAAACAAGACCTTTATCTAAGGATAAAAGATGGAGATTAGTTGAGATTGTTGAAAAAGCTAAATAAGCTAATGTTTAAAAATTGGTGTAAGTCCTTGAGATAAAGGACAGATGCATCTGAAAGGAGAAATAAAAATGATACAACAACAAACAATATTGAAAGTTGCTGATAATACAGGTGCTAAAGAGTTAATGTGCATTAGATGTATGGGCGGTTCTTATAGAAAATTCGCTAACATCGGTGATGTTATAGTAGCTTCTGTAAAAAGTGCTGCACCAGGTGGAATGGTTAAAAAAGGAGATGTTGTTAAAGCTGTTATAGTTAGAAGCAAGAAAGGTCTTCAAAGACCAGATGGTTCTTATATCAGATTTGACGAGAATGCAGCAGTTATAATAAAAGATGATAAGACTCCAAGAGGAACACGTATATTTGGACCAGTAGCAAGAGAATTAAGAGATAATGATTATATGAAAATTCTTTCACTTGCTCCTGAAGTATTATAATATTGGGGTTCAAAGTAGAAGCAAAACTTAAAAATAAACGTTTAAAGGTAGGTGTAAAAATAAATGAATAATCTACACATTAAAAAAGGCGATACAGTAGTTATTAACTCTGGAGCTGATAAAGGTAAAAAAGGTAAAGTTCTTGCAGCAAACCCAAAAGATAATACAGTAGTTGTTGAGGGAGTTAACGTTAGAACAAAACATACAAAACCTAAGAAAGCAGGAGAAACAGGTGGAATTATAAAAGCTGAAGTTGCAATTAATGCTTCTAAAGCAAACCCATTCTGCTCAAAGTGTGGAAAAGGTGTTAGAGTAAAAGTTGACACAAAGAAAGATGGCACAAAAGTAAGAGTATGTGCTAAATGTGGAGAAGAAATTAAATAGGAAAGGAGGTAATCGTGATGTCAGGATTAAAAGATGTATATATAAATGAAGTTGTACCAGAATTAATGAAGAAATTTAACTATAAATCAGTAATGCAAGTTCCAAAGCTTGAAAAAGTTGTTATAAACATGGGCGTAAGCGATGTTAGAGAAAATGCAAAAGCTTTAGAGAATGCAGTTAGAGATTTAGAAATTATTACTGGACAAAAGGCTGTTACGACAAAAGCTAAAAAGTCAATAGCTGGTTTTAAAATTAGAGAAGGAATGGAAATTGGATGCAAAGTAACACTTAGAAATCAAAAAATGTATGATTTCGTAGAAAAATTATTCGCAGTTGCACTTCCAAGAGTAAGAGATTTTAAAGGGTTATCTCCAAACTCTTTCGACGGAAGAGGAAACTACTCAATGGGTGTTAAAGAGCAATTAATATTCCCAGAAATCGAATACGATAAAATCGATAAAATCAGAGGTATGGACGTTATTTTCGTAACAACAGCTAACACAGATGAAGAGGCAAAAGAGCTATTAAGACTTCTTGGTATGCCATTTTCAAAGTAAAGGAGGAGAACCATGGCAAAAAAATCAATGATTGCTAAACAAAAACTAGCTCCTAAATTCAGCACAAGATACTATAACAGATGTAAAATATGTGGAAGACCACATGGATATATTCGTAAATATGGTATTTGCAGAATTTGCTTTAGAGAGTTAGCTCATAAGGGACAAATACCTGGTGTTAAAAAGGCAAGCTGGTAATAATAGAAAGTATTTAGAAATAGATGCTTGAAATATAAAAAACAACTAGAGAAAATAGAAATAAGAGTGAGTAAACTCTATTTCTAGTCTCTAAATCATAACGAAAGGAGCAAAGTTTAAATGAACATTACTGATCCAATAGCAGATATGCTAACAAGAATTAGAAATGCAAATGCACAAAAACATGAAACTGTAGATATACCTGCTTCTAAATTAAAGAAGTCAATAGCTGAAATCTTATTAGAAGAAGGATATATTAAAGCATTTGAAGAAATCGATGATAATGCACAAGGCATTATTAGAATAACTTTAAAATATGTTAATAAACAAAAAGTTATTTCAGGATTAAAGAGAATAAGCAAACCAGGATTAAGAGTTTATGCTACAAAGGATGAACTTCCAAAAGTACTTGGTGGACTTGGTATAGCTTTAATATCAACATCAAAAGGTGTTATGACAGATAAGAAAGCAAGACAAGAAGGCGTAGGCGGCGAGGTTTTAGCTTTCGTATGGTAATAAAAAAGGTTAATTCGTATTAGTACAAAAAGTACATATAGAATTAGACATACATAATTTGTAATCGTATGACTACAAGAAAGGAGTAATATAATGTCAAGAATAGGAAAGAAACCTATAACTGTACCTGCTGGTGTAGAAGTTAAGATAGAAGCTGATAACACTGTAACTGTTAAAGGACCAAAAGGAACTTTAGTTAAAAAATTACATCCAGATATGATTTTAAAGCAAGAAGCTGGAGTAGTTACAGTTGAGTTAAAAAATCCTGAACAAGATAATATCCAAGGATTAACAAGAACTCTTCTAAACAATATGGTTATTGGCGTAACAGAAGGATTCAAGAAAGAACTAGAAGTTAACGGTGTTGGTTATAGAGTACAAAAACAAGGAAATAAATTAATAATGAATATGGGATTTTCTCATACAGTTGAATTTGAAGATAGAGGAGATATTAAAATCGAAGCTCCAAATCCAAACAGTATAATCGTTGTAGGACCAGATAAAGAAGCAGTTGGACAATTAGCTGCTGAAATTAGAATGGTAAGACCTCCAGAACCATATAAAGGTAAAGGTATTAAATACATAGACGAGAGAATCATTAGAAAAGAAGGAAAGATGGGTAAAAAATAAAACCTAGCTAAATAAAATCCTATGTGAAAGGAGAGAAATTAAGTGATTAACAAGAAAAGTAGAGCTGTGTCAAGAGAAATCAGACATGAAAGAGTTCGTGAAAAAATAGTTGGTACTCCTGAGCGTCCAAGACTTGCTGTTTTCAAAAGCAATAAAGGTATATATGCTCAAATTATCGATGATACAAATGGAAGAACTTTAGCTTGTGCTTCTACACTTGATAAAGAAGTAAAAACAAAAGCAAGTAATATAGAAGCAGCAAAAGAAGTTGGAACATTAATCGCTACAAGAGCTACAAAAGCAAATATTAAAAATGTAGTTTTTGATAGAGGCGGATATATATATCATGGAAAAGTAAAAGCATTAGCTGAAGCTGCAAGAGAAGCAGGTTTAGAGTTCTAAAATTTAATTGAAAGGAGAAACTATTATGATAGATGCAGAAAAATTAGACTTGACAGAAAAAGTTATAACAATCAACAGAGTTGCTAAAGTTGTTAAAGGTGGTAGAACTTTTAGATTTAGTGCACTAGTTGTTGTTGGTGATGGTCAAGGACATGTTGGTGTTGGTAATGGAAAATCAGCAGAAGTTCCAGATGCTATTAGAAAGGCTATTGAAGATGCAAAGAAAAATATAATCGAAGTTCCAATAGTGAATACAACAATACCTCATGAATTAGTAGGAAGCTTTGGTAGCGGAAAGGTTTTATTAAAACCAGCTGCTGAAGGTACTGGACTTATCGCTGGTGGTGCTGCAAGACTTGTATTAGATATCGCAGGATATAAGAATATAAGAACTAAAAACTTAGGTTCAAACAACCCAAGAAACGCAGCATATGCTACACTTAAAGCATTAAGTGAAATGAAGACAGCTGAAATGGTTGCTACACTTCGTGGTAAAAAAGTTTCAGAGATTTTATAATATTTGTTTATAAAATAAGTATATAGGGATTTGAATATTTAGATGAAAAGAGGTGCAAAACATGAAACTTGACGAATTAACAAGCACACCAGGAGCAAGAGAAACAAGAAAGAGAATTGGTAGAGGTATCGGTTCTGGTCTTGGTAAGACTGCTGGTAAAGGTCATAAAGGACAAAAAGCAAGAAGCGGTGGCGGAGTTAGACCTGGATTTGAAGGAGGTCAAATGCCATTATTCAGAAGAATTCCAAAGAGAGGATTCAAAAATAGAAGTGCAAGAACATATACAGAAGTTACACTTTCAATGCTAGAAACACTTGAAAACAACACGGAAGTTACAGCAGAAAGCTTATTAGAAGCTGGAATTATTAGAAAGGCAAATGATGGTATCGTTGTATTAGGAAATGGAGAATTAACTAAGAAACTTACTGTTAAAGCTGCTAGAGTTACAAAAACAGCTGAAGAGAAAATAACTGCTGCAGGCGGAAAGGTAGAGGTGGTGTAAAGTGTTTAAAACACTAGCTAACGCATGGAAGATTCCTGAATTAAGGAAAAAACTTCTATACACACTATTATTATTAGCAATATTTAGATTTGGAGCATTTGTTACAGCTCCTGGAGTTGATGCAGAGTTATTATCTTTAGTTAACAAGAGTTCATCAAATACAATTGTTGGAACTGTTAATATAATAACTGGTGGTGCATTTTCAAACCTTTCAGTATTTGCAATGTCAATAAGCCCATACATTACTGCATCAATAGTAGTGCAATTATTAACATTCGCTATACCAGCTTTGGAAAACTTGTCTAAAGATGGTGGAGAAGAAGGCAGAAAAAAGATTAACCAATATATGAGATATGCAGCAGTTATTCTTGCAGCTATCGAAGCATTTGGTATTTACGCTACTTATAAGAACCAAGGTGTATTTATAGGAAACGGTATATTAACACCATTACTATTTATACTAACACTTACAGCTGGTTCTACACTTTTGATGTGGCTTGCAGAACAAATCACATCAAGAGGAGTTGGAAATGGTACTTCATTATTAATTTTTGCTGGTATCGTTTCTGGGATTCCATCAGCAATAGAGTATTTAGTTCATGATTTATGTATTGTTGAGGGTGCATTGAATATTAAGGGATTAATAATTTCAATCGCAGTAATAATTGCAGCAATTATACTTGTTGCGGGTGTTGTTTGGGTAACAGAGGCTGAAAGAAGAGTTCCTGTTCAATACGCAAAGAGAGTAGTAGGAAGAAAAATGTATGGTGGACAAAACACTCATATACCTATGAAGCTTGCAATGGCAGGAGTAATGCCAATAATCTTTGCTATGTCATTTATGCAATTACCAGCAATGATTATGCAACTTGTTAACCATGATATAGCAACAAGCACAGGTTTCTGGGCTACAATGTATAAAGTATTTGCATTTACATCATTAAATGCAAGCTTAACAGATGCAACAACTGGTGCTTTCAATTGGGATATTTTATGGTGTGGAATAGCACACATTGTTATATACCTATTGTTAATAGTTGGATTCACATTCTTCTATACAATGGCTATGGCATTTAATCCAGTTGAAGTATCAAATAATTTAAAGAAAAATGGTGGATTTATACCAGGTATTAGAGCAGGAAAACCTACATCAGATTATCTTGCATCAATACTTAAGTATATAACAACATTTGGAGCATTCTTCTTAGCAATAATTGCAATTTTACCAATATTGGTACAATTTGCTGGTCTTAGATTATCATTCGGAGGAACAGCTATACTAATCGTAGTTGGTGTTGCTCTAGAATCAATCAGACAATTAGAAGCTCAAATGTTAACACGTCATTATAAAGGATTTTTAGATTAATAGAAAATGGACACTCCTATGGGAGTGTCCTTTTTTTGCAATTGACAACCAACCTTTTTGAGTATATTATAGACATATAAAAATAATAGGAGGTCAAATATATGATAAGATTAATTATACTTGGTGCACCTGGTAGCGGAAAAGGTTCACAATGCAAATGGATAACTAAAGATTACAATGTTCCACACATCTCAACAGGTGATATTTTAAGAAAAAATATAGCAGACGGAACAGAACTTGGTAAAGAAGCAAAAGGATACATGGATAAAGGAGCTTTAGTTCCAGATGAATTAGTAATTAATTTATTAAAAAATAGATTAGAAGAGTCAGATTGTAAAGAAAGAGGATTCTTATTAGATGGATTCCCAAGAACAATTGACCAAGCTAAGGCATTAGATGAATATTTAACAGAAAACGGAATAAAAGTGGATAAAGTAATAAACCTACATGTTCCAGATGAAGAAATCATGGGTAGAGCATTAAACAGAAGAACTTGTGAGAACCCAGACTGTAAAGAAATCTATAACATGAGAGATAACCCACCAAAAGTTGAAGGTATTTGTGACAAATGCGGAAGCAAACTATTTATCAGAGATGACGATAATGAGGCAACAGTTTCAAAGAGACTTGAAACATATCACAAACAAACAGAACCTTTAATAGCTTATTACACAGAAAAAGGAATATTAGCTACAGTTGTTGGACAAGAAAGATTAGAAGATACTATAGCACTTGTTAAAGAGCAATTAAAGTAATTTGATATTACATAGAGTAACTTAGTCTAAAATGCAGAAATGTATTGCAGGCTAAGTTATTTTTTATGCCTTTTGCTCCTGGGTATGCGAGAACAAATATTTTTTAATAAAATGAGCTGTGGAGTAGTCTAATTTATGAAAAAGATAAGATGCACTGCACAAAAAAGAATAGCTTAGGCTTGCACTATAAAAGGTTAGTGAACACAACTAAATGAAATGTAAAGCTATAAGTATTAAAAATAATAATGAACATAAATTCATTATTGACTTTCTGAAAAATCGGTATATAATATATCAATAGTGAATATAAATTCATTGTTGGAGGTGGATGTTTTGCAGAAATTAAAAGATGATATTAAACAAAAGATAGTAGAAGTTGGTAAGAAAAGATTTAAAAAAGAGGGATATGAAAATACTTCAATGAAGGATATTGCTTTAGATGTAGGTATTAGTACGGGAAATATTTACAGATATTTTTTGACTAAAAAACATTTATTGAATGAAATCTTAAAAGAAGTAGAAGAAAAGGTAAGCAAGTTTGTAAGTGATATACCTTCCAATTATCAAGATATTGACTCGAACTTGATTTTTGAAGGACTTATAGAGCTAACATTAAAGCTAGCAGAAGAGAATAAAGATACACTTAAAGTAATGTTAAATTCAGAAACAGAAAGGCAATTTACAGATTTTAAAGAGCAAATATTAGATATGTTTACAAACAAGCTTGCAAGCATTGTAAAAAGCATAACTGATAAAGAAAAAGTTGACATTACACTATGTAATGCGATATCTAGGGCACAGTTTGAAGGGTTTACATACATTGTAAGAAACAATGTAGATAATATAGAAGATTTGAAAAGAAATCTAGAAATATATAAGAAATTAATGCTTAGTGGACTAAGCGAGAAAGTAATGGAAGTGATAAAAGATGAATGATAAAATAGCAGAATTTATAGTAAAAAACAGAAATAAGATAGGAATTATATTTATAGTAGCAACTGTAATAAGCATATTATTAATTCCTAGCGTAAAGATCAATTATAACCTATCTGAGTATATTTCAGATACCGAAAGAGCTAAGAGAGGAATGAATATAGTTGAAGAAGAATTTGCCATGCAAGGATTTGCAAGGGTAATGATAAACGATGTGAGTTTGGTAGAAGCAAAAGAGTATAAAAATCAAATTGAAAAAGTAGACGGCGTAGACATGGTTGTTTGGCTAGATGATAGCATAGATATATATAGACCTCTTGATTTTATATCAGAAGATGAGCTTAGAGATTATTATAACGATGGAAGTGCTATCTTTGAAATAATGTTTGATGAGGATGATTATTCAAGTAAAACTAGTAAAGCAATTGATGAAATAAATAAAATAGTCCCAGAAGGAAGCAATATAATCGGTTCCGCTGTGGATACAAAATCAGCTGCCGATACAGTTCAAAGCGAAGTTAGTAAAGTAATGTGCATACTGATTCCAGTAGTTATCATAATTCTTGTATTAACTACAGATTCATATTTTTCGCCAATTCTATTTATGATAGTAATTGGAACATCAATATTTTTAAATATGGGAAGCAACGTTATATTTAAGCATGTTTCTTTCCTTACATATAGCATAGTTGCAGCACTTCAACTTGCTGTTTCTATGGATTATTCGGTATTTATGTTACATGAATTTGAATCACATAAGGGCGAAGATTTAGAAAAGGCAATGATGGAGACTGTTAAAAAGTCTTGTTTATCAATATTTTCAAGTGCACTTACAACTATTGCAGGCTTTTTAGCACTTTGTTTTATGGGATTTACAATAGGTGCGGATATGGGACTTGTATTCGCTAAAGGTATAGTTTTAACATTATTCACAGTTATATTGTTTATGCCATGCTTAATTTTGAAGTCCTATCCATTAATAGAAAAAACACGTCATAAATCGTTTATGCCTGATTTCGAAAAATTCGCAAAATATACTGCAAAAATATCGTATTTGCTAATTGCAATTGTACTTATAATAACAATTCCGTCATATGTGGCACAAAAACAAAACATATTCTTGTATGGTTCATCATCATTTGGTGGTGGAGAAGGTACAAAAGTATATGAAGATGAAAAGAAGATAAATAGCAAATTTGATAGAAGCAACCCAATGATAGTGTTAGTGCCAACAGGTGATTATGTCAGTGAAAAAGCATTAGTTAAAGAAATCGAAGATATGGAAAGCGTTAAGAAGGTACAAAGCCTAGCCAACCTAGTAAGTGAAGGAATTCCAGACAGTTTTGTGCCAATAGATAAATATCAAAAATTTAGAACAGACAAGTATTCAAGATTAGTAATATATACAAAAACATCATCGGAAAGCGATTTGGCATTTCAAACATCAAGAAAGATAGAGGAACTTACAAAGAAATATTATGGGGATAATTATGAAATAACAGGAACAGTGCCAATAACTCTTAATATAAAAGACGTGGTAAATGCGGATTATACAAGAGTAAACATATTTTCTATTTTAGCGGTTATGGTAATTTTGTTATTTACATTTAAATCATTAATACTTCCAATATTACTTACGCTTGTAATAGAAAGCGGAATATTTATAAACATGGCAATACCATACTATACAGGTAAAGAAATGATGTTTTTAGGTTATTTAATAGTTAGTACAATAGAATTAGGAGCCACAATCGATTACGCAATACTTATGACAAATAATTATTTGAATGCAAGAAAAGAAAATGACAAGAAAACAGCTTCTCGTATTGCAGTTAATAAAAGCATACCATCAATATTAACATCAGGCGGAATCTTAGTATGTGCGGCATTTTTACTAAAATGGTGTTCAAGCATAAAAGCGGTATCTGAAATGGGAGGCTTGATTGGTAGAGGAGCACTTATAAGTATGTTCCTAGTAATTTTCTTCTTGCCACACGTACTATCATTATTTGATAAAGCAATAGAAGAAACGAAATTTAGAAGTGTAAAAAAGAGTAAAACAAAAGAAAAAGTAACTGAAGAAGTAGTGAAATAGTAAGAAAAGAGGTAATTAAATTGAAACGTGTAATTAGTTTGATATTAGCATTTATGATAGTTATGAATAGTTTTTGCTTTGCAATGCCTAGCATAAATAAAAGTGAGACAGTATACGTAAACTTGGGAGAAGAGGGAAATGTCTCAGAAATAAACATATACAGCATATTAACAAACAAAACAGCAGAAAATTATGAAGATTATACAAAATATACAAAAGTTGAAAATTTAACAAATAGAAAGAATATAGAAAGTGGAGAAGAAAAAACAATTTTTAATGTTAGTGGCGAAAGAAGAGTGGCATACACAGGAAAAGTTGGAGAAGAATATTATGATAAATTGCCATGGACATTTAAAATAACATATAAATTAAATGGAGTTGAATGTGCTCAAAAAGATTTGTTAGGTGCAAAAGGATTAGTTGAGATAGTTCTAGAGATAAACGCAAATGAGAATGCAAAAGAGTATTACAAAAACAATTACATGCTAGAAGTAACAGGTAGTTATGATATGGATGATTACTTAAGCTTAGAATCAGAAGAGGCTATTATAGCAAATACGGGTAATACAAAAACACTTATGTTCATAGTATTACCAGGTCAAAGCACAACATTACATATAAAATTAGGAACAGAAAACTTTAGCATGGATGGTATAACAATGGCAATGGTTCCAATAACAGGTAACATATTAGATGAATTATCAGATTTAGTGGATGAAAAAGAAAATATAGAAAATGCCAAAGATGCAATAAATTCAAGCACAGATGTAATCTTAAACTCACTAAAAGGAATGAATAACGGCTTAAATGGCATAAATAATGGTGTAACTGAAATAAAAAAAGGAACAAAAGAAATACATGGGCTAAGTGGCTTAAGAGATGAAGATATTGCAAAATTAAAGGTAGTGTTAGAAGAACTTGAACCTATTATAGAAAATATAAACAAAGACTTAGATAGCATGAAAACAAATTACGAAATATTTGTAGAAATGTCAGAAAAAATAAACGAAAAAGCTAAAAACTTAGAAGAAAATGTAGATAATTTAAATGACAGTTTAAGTGATTTAGAAGACGTTGTGGATGATTTGCCACAAGAGGTAAAGATTATAAAAAACACAGTAAAGACAGTTACAGATTTAACTGGAGATTTAGTTGGCTTACTAGGAAGCTTAGATACAAGCGAAGAAACTAAAGCATTAGAAGATTGCTTATATAATATAGGTGTTGGTGCTAAAACAATAGAAGGTACAGTCGAAAAGATTAGCCCAAGTATTTCTGGTGATGCCAAAATGGAAGCTGTATTTGGCAAAATCTCAACATCAGCTGAGGATATATATGATAATTTAGGCGAAGTTCAAAAAATATTAAAAGAAATGTCTGGTAGTAGTGCATCTGGAACCAAAACATTAGCAAAAGATTTAAAGACATTAGAAAGCGATTTAAATATAATTTATAAGATGATAGATAAAGATGATGCAGAAGTAATAGAAGATGTTACATCAGGACTAGTAAGCACAACATCAACAATAGGAGAAATGTTGAAAACAGCAAATGAATATAGTGATAAATTGCTTGCAAATAGTGGTGACTTTGAAGCATCAATAGAAAATATGAAAAAATTAGTGCAAGAATTAAAAGAGATGGATTCATTGTCTGTAAGTATGATTGGCAATTTGCAAAAAACATTAAAAATAATAAGCAGTACGATATATGAAGGAACAGATAAAACAGCAGATGCAATACTATCTGTAAATAAACAATTGATGCAAATTACAAAACAAGCAGACACACTAATAAATTCAAAAAACACAATACAAAACATAACAGATGATAAATGGGATGAAATAGAAGAAAAAACAAATATATTTAATATAGATAAAGATGCCAAAGTAGAATCATTTGGTTCAGAAAAAAATGAAAATGTAACAGAAGTGCAATTTATACTAAAAACACCTGATATAAAAGAGATAAAGCCAAAAACAGGAGACTTAGAGCAAAAAGAAAATAACCAAACATTCTGGGATAGACTAATGGTAGTGCTAGATAAGATGTTTGGATGGATAGGAAGATTATTTGCCTGAAATATCTGAATTTCATTGAAAAATATGTGAAAATGTGGTAAAATATAAACGATTTTGAAAACAAAAATGACTGGAGATGTTTATATAATGATTTCAATAAAATCTGAAAAAGAAATAGCAAAAATGAAAGAAATCTGTAAAATAGTAGCATTAGCACATGAAGAAATAAAAAAGCATGTAAAAGTAGGAGTAACAACTAAAGAGTTGGATGAAGTTACAGAAAAGTTCTTTTTATCACATGGATGCAATTGCTCGTGTAAAGGATATCCACATGGTGATCCTAATCCTTTCCCAGCAACTGCATGTATTTCTGTAAATGATGAAGTTATCCACGGAATACCATCAAACAGAAAGTTGAAAGATGGAGATTTAGTATGTATAGATATTGTTGCAGATAAGGATGGCTATTTTGGAGATGCAACAAGAAGTTATGTTGTAGGAGAAGGTAGCGAAGAAGCCAAAAGACTAGTAAAAGTAACAGAAGAAAGCTTTTGGGAAGGAATAAAATACGCAAAACCAGGCAATAGAGTTTCGGATATTTCTCATGCAATTCAAATGTATGTTGAAGACAACGGTTACTCTGTAGTAAGAGAATTCCAAGGACATGGAATTGGCACAAGTATGCATGAAGATCCGGGTGTACCTAATTACGGAAAAGCGGGAAGAGGACCAAGGCTTGAAGCTGGCATGACACTAGCAGTTGAACCCATGGTAAATGAAGGCAGAGCCGATATAATAGAAGATGAAGATGGCTGGACAGTACTTACAGAAGATGGAAAACTATCTGCACACTACGAAAACACTATTTTGATAACAAAAAATGGTGCCGAAGTGTTGACAATAGTGTAAAAAAAATGTATAATGTACAAGTTAGAAAATGGCTTTTTAGCAGTTTTTGTATACAGAAAGGTTGGTATAAATTTTGAATATAGAGATTGGAAATATAGTAATATCAACAATGGGACGCGATAAAGGATTATATTTTATTGTTGTTGATGTTGATGAAAATTACGTGTATTTGGTAAATGGTTCTGTTCGAAAAATAGATAAACCTAAAAAGAAGAAAATAAAGCACATTGAAGCAACAGATCTTTATGACGAAAATATAGCAACAAGAATAAAGAACAAGCATAAAGTTACAAATCAAGATATAAAAAGAGCCCTAAAAGAGGTACTAAGGGACAAGTAGGAGGTACTTATATGTCAAAGGAAGATATAATTGAGGTTGAGGGAACTGTCGTAGAGGCATTACCTAATGCAGAATTCATTGTTGAGCTAGAAAATGGACACAAGTTACATGCACATATTTCTGGTAAATTAAGAATGAACTTTATTAAAATCTTGCCTGGTGATAAGGTTAAATTAGAACTTTCACCATACGATTTAAACAGAGGACGTATCACTTGGAGGGCGAAATAGTATTTGCGCGGCACTTCGCTTTTGCGAAGATTTATATATAAACTGGTAATTTTAAGGAGGGGAAGAAATGAAAGTAAGACCATCAGCAAAGAAAATTTGCGACAAATGCAAAGTAATCAAAAGAAAAGGCGTTGTTAGAGTTATATGCGAAAACCCAAAGCATAAACAACGTCAAGGCTAATTGAAGTATAGACAACATATGACATAAAGATGTCAAAAAAATGCTTTAAATATTGATTTGGGCGGCTGTCTTAGAAATAAGATCTAAATCAATGTTTATATATAGTTGCAACTTACGTCACTAGGTAGCAACACACAAAGTAACAAAAAGTTTTTATGGAGGTGTATTTTTTAAATGGCTCGTATCGCAGGAGTTGACTTACCAAGAGAAAAAAGAGTTGAAATAGGCTTAACTTATATCTATGGTATAGGAAGAACAAGATCAAACAAAATCTTAGCTGAAACTGGAGTTAATCCAGACACAAGAGTTAAAGATTTGACAGAAGAAGAAGTTATCAAACTAAGAGAAAATATTGATAAAAATTACAAAGTTGAAGGTGACTTAAGAAGAGATATAGCACTTGATATTAAGAGATTAATGGAAATTGGCTGCTATAGAGGAATCAGACATAAAAAGAATTTACCAGTTAGGGGACAAAGAACAAAAACTAATGCAAGACCAAGAAAAGGTCCTAGAAAAATGGTAGCAAATAAGAAGAAATAAAGGAGGGTGAATTATAGTGGCAGGTAAAGTACAAGCTAAAAAAGCTACAACTAGAAAGAGAAAAGAGCGTAAAAACGTTGAAAAAGGTCAAGCTCATATTCACTCTAGTTTTAATAATACAATAGTTACAATTACAGATGTTCAAGGTAACACATTATCTTGGGCAAGTTCAGGAGGATTAGGATTTAAAGGTTCTAGAAAGAGCACACCATTTGCATCTCAAATGGCAGCTGAAACTGCAGCAAAAGCAGCTATGGAACACGGATTAAAATCTGTAGAAGTATTTGTTAAAGGACCAGGAGCTGGTAGAGAAGCTGCAAT
>JABLTK010029049.1_pt1 | contig 19681 bp, 12 predicted proteins | sample 7160131 | NCBI WGS metagenome assembly JABLTK01 (sample SAMN14651221, study PRJNA627086) | human gut metagenome | isolation source: feces | host: Homo sapiens
GGTCGAAAGACTGTCCTTCCACCTTCTTTGCCAGAAGGATAAGTCCGGCACATGTGCCGAATACGGGAAGTCCGTTACGGATGTCGTTTCTGACGGACTCGAGCAAGCCCAAGTCCTTCAGAAGCTTCAGTTGCACAGTACTCTCGCCTCCAGGAATCACAAGACCGTCCTTGGGCTGATCCCAATCAGACAACTGGCGAATCTCGAAGGTTTCGGCTCCAAGACGCTCCAGCATCATCTCGTGCTCAATGAAGGCACCTTGTAATGCTAATACTGCTATTCTCATTTCTTACTTGCCTCTCTCGGCCATAAGAACCTCGATCTCGTGCTCGTTGATGCCGACCATAGCCTCGCCGAGATCCTCAGAAAGCTCAGCAAGCATCTTGGCATCGTTGAAGTTTGTAACGGCCTGAACGATAGCTCTTGCACGCTTCTCAGGATTGCCGCTCTTGAAGATACCAGAACCTACGAATACGCCCTCAGCACCAAGCTGCATCATAAGAGCAGCGTCAGCAGGTGTAGCAACACCACCGGCAGCGAAGTTTACGACGGGAAGCTTGCCGTTCTCGTGTACATACTTCACCAAGTCGTATGGAACCTGAAGCTGCTTAGCTGCCTCGTAGAGCTCGTCCTCAGACATAGAAGTGAGACGACGTATCTCGCTCTGCATCATACGCATGTGGCGAACAGCCTGTACGACGTCACCAGTTCCCGGCTCGCCCTTTGTACGGATCATAGTGGCACCCTCAGCGATACGGCGCAAAGCCTCGCCAAGATTGCGTGCTCCACACACGAAGGGAACCTCGAACTTGTTCTTGTCGATATGGTAAACATCGTCAGCGGGAGAGAGAACCTCGCTCTCGTCGATGTAGTCGATTTCGATAGCCTGCAGAATCTGAGCCTCTGCGAAGTGGCCGATACGGCACTTTGCCATAACGGGGATTGAAACTGCCTCCTGAATGCCCTTAATCATCTTAGGGTCGCTCATACGAGATACGCCACCAGCAGCACGGATGTCTGCGGGGATACGCTCGAGTGCCATAACTGCACATGCACCAGCTGCTTCAGCGATGCGAGCCTGCTCAGGTGTAGTAACGTCCATAATTACACCGCCCTTGAGCATCTGTGCCAAGTTGCGGTTCAGTGTTTGTCTGTTTTCAGTCATAATGTTTGTTAATAAATATCGTTTATGTTATACAATCTTGTATCTAATGCGGAATGAACGCTTCATCTCGTCCCAGTTGGTTCCAAGCATTACAAACTTGCCAATCTGTGAGGTGGAACGTACATGTTTTCCAAGACAGGGGCAGACATCATAATCGCCGATACGCACCAGGCGAAGCTTCTCGGAAGCATCAGCCGGCAGACGGTCAAGCTTGACATCCGCAGGAATGTGGTCTCTGTCGACAACCTCGTATGTAACTGGAAGGTCTTCAGCGATAAGCTGGTTCATGCGGTCCTCTATCTCCTTCTCCTCCTTGCGTGAGGGCTTGTGATCGAGGATGAAGCTTATCTTGCTCTTCTTACGCTCTATATGAGCGTTGCGCGAGCGCTCACATCCGAACATTCTGATCATCGTCTGATTGAGGAGATGTTCGGCTGTATGAGCAGGAGGAAACTCTTCCTTGTTATGCTCATTGAAGACAATATCTGTATCCATACTCAAATTGAATTTAAATATTCTACAATCGTGTCCACTTACATTCACCAGTACGAAATCGTCGTTCTTGAAGTCGGCAGTCATTCTCCCGCCACCCAGCATGTCCTCAGCCTCAACAGCCTTATGCGGAATACCGAGGAAATCGAATGCATGTGATGGGATGACCACCTTGCACGTTACATCCTCGTCTGCGAAATTGGCTACCACCAACATCATTTCGTCATCTGCCTTACGGAGGAAAGCATATTGTCTTGAGGCAAAATGCCCATTGACATACATAAGGTCGAAGAACTGACCTTCGCTTACAGCCTTCTCCTTGCTGGCGATTTGGAGTATGCGAGTATAAAGAGCGTCAAGTCTTGCCTCGTCTTCTGACAGGCTGTTATCGACGTATGCTCTATATAATGACGGTACTGTCCAATAGTCGAAGATGGTGGTGCGTCCGTCCTTGCCGCTGAATCCCTCTGCGTCCATGCCTCTCTCGCCATACTCCTGACCCGCATAAACCATAAACGGATTGGAGCGCATCAGAGTGTTTACGACGAAAGCCGGATAAGCGCGGAAAGCGTCGCCTGCGAAGAAATCGCTTGCTACGCGTTGCTCGTCATGATTCTCCAGGAAATACAGCATATGGTCGTGGATGGGGTCAACCCATTGCCAGGCTGTTGTTATCTGGGATGTGGGGCTGTTGCCGCAAATCACGTTACGCATAGTGTCGTACATGCCCACCTTATCATAAAGATAATCAAAGCCTGCGTCGACATAATGGCGATACTCCATGGGGTTATAGACCTCCGCAACGAACAGTATAGACGGATAAGCACGCTTTACGCTACCGATAGCCCAATTCCAGAAAGCTGGCGGCACCATCTCAGCCATGTCGCAACGGAAACCGTCTACGCCCTTTGACGCCCAAAAAAGTAAGATTGAGAACATCTTTTTCCAGGTATCAGGTGTAGGTTCGAAGTGTTCGGATCTTCCGCCAGCATCACAATAGTCTATGCCATAATTCAGTTTTACTGTTTCATACCAGTCGTTCTTTCCAGGACGGGCATCGAAGTGGTCATTACCCGTTGCTTTGGCTGGATATTCTGTGTACGGAGTGTCTTCTCCGCCGTAGAGGTCGATATCAGGACGAAACTCCTCGCCTACGCAATAATAGAAATTATTGTCGCGGTTGAAGGAATGATCCTTATTGTCATCAGCTCCAAGATCTGCCACACCTTCCGGCTTGGCTATCGACTTGTACTGACGTGCCACATGGTTGGGAACAAAGTCGATGATGACCTTCAGTCCGTTAGCATGACTGCGCTTAAGCAGCTGCTCGAACTCCGTCATACGCTTGTCTACATTCTCCGCCAAGTCTGGATCGACGTCGTAATAGTCGGTTATGGCATAAGGCGAACCTGCCTTTCCTTTCACGATAGCAGGATGCTGGCGCGGAATGCCATAAGAGGTGTAGTCTGTAGATGTGGCGTGACGGATTATTCCCGTATACCATACATGGGTGTATCCCTTGCCTCGGATTTGTTTTAGTACTTTATCGTCAAAGAAGTTCATCTTTCCGCAACCATTCTCGGCAATCGTGCCATCGAACTTATTGTTGTTGACACGGTTACCGAAAAGGCGGGTGAACACTTGATAAATAAGTATTTTCTCTTTGGCCATAATATCTTTAAGCGATACCGTGAGCTGCCACAGTCTTGTCGATGCGGCCGATCATACCCTGAAGGGCCTTGCCCGGTCCACATTCTGTGAAGTCGTCTGCGCTATCCTTAATCATATTCTTCACACTTGAAGTCCAGCGTACGCTGCTTGTCAGCTGTGCGATGAGGTTGGCCTTAATCTCTGAAGGATCTGTATGAGGCAGTCCGTCTACGTTCTGATATACGGGGCAAAGAGGAGCCGAGAATGTTGTAGCCTGAATAGCCTTCTCCAGTTCTTCCTTAGCGGGCTGCATAAGCGGAGAGTGGAAAGCGCCGCCAACCTTAAGAGGCAGAGCACGCTTTGCGCCGGCTGCCTTCAGCTTCTCACAAGCAGCGTTAATGGCATCCATATTGCCGCTGATAACCAGCTGGCCGGGGCAATTATAGTTTGCAGCAACGACAACATTGCCCTCTGTGCTTACCTCAGCACATGTCTGCTCTATCACTTCGTCAGAAAGACCGATGACAGCAGCCATTGTTCCGGGAGCAGCCTCGCAAGCCTTCTGCATTGCCATAGCACGAGCATAAACAAGCTTCAGACCGTCCTCGAATGAAACAGCACCTGCAGCCACCAAAGCTGACAGCTCGCCAAGTGAGTGTCCTGCTACCATTGCAGGCTTAAACTCGTCGCCGAGGCAGATGGCAGAAATTACGCTATGAAGGAAAACGGCAGGCTGTGTCACCTTGGTCTCCTTAAGCTGCTCGTCTGTGCCGTCAAACATTATATCTGTAATACGGAAGCCAAGGATTTCGTTGGCTTTCTCGAAAAGATTCTTTGCTGTCTCGTTAGACTCGTACAGGTCTTTGCCCATTCCGACAAACTGTGAACCCTGTCCTGGAAAAACAAATGCTTTCATATAATTTTTTTATTCTTTTATAATTATAATATATGTTTCTTCTTTGCAAAGGTAGTGAAAATCGCGCATAAAAGCTAAACTTTATCCACTATTTTAATTACCTTTGCGCTAAAATAGCGAATAATGAGAAATAGAATATTACTTACATTATTAATATTGGCTTTTAGTTCACTCGTTTCCACCCCTAATTTGAGCGCACAGCCTAAGTGGAACTCGGTTTACCAGAACTATATCGACCAATACAAAGACCTTGCCATAGAGCAGATGCTGCGTTACAACATTCCTGCAAGCATCACCTTAGCACAGGGCTTGCTGGAGAGTGGCGCAGGACGCAGCCAGCTGACACGTTCCGGCAACAACCATTTCGGCATAAAGTGTCATGGATGGAAAGGCAGACGAACTTATCATGACGACGACGCAGCGGGCGAATGCTTCCGCGCATACGACAACGCTAAGCAGAGCTACGAGGACCACAGCAAGTTTCTCAGCACGCAGCAGCGCTACTCGCGTCTGTTCGCCCTCTCGCGTACAGATTATAAAGGTTGGGCTAAGGGACTCAAGCATTGTGGATATGCCACTAATCCGAATTATGCCTCACAGCTCATTCAGATAATAGAGGTATACAGGCTCAATCTGTATGACAAAGCCACCAGCTACGACCGCTTCATGGCGCACCACTCGGCTGAGGACCGACCCGGACCTGACGGAACATATCATATAATCAAGTATTACAACAAGAACTATTATGTGATTGCAAAGGACGGCGACACGTTCAAGTCGTTAAGCAAGGAGCTTGGCATTTCCGTCCGAAAACTGGCGAAGTATAACGAACGCTCTCGCAAAGACCGTCTGGAGGCCGGCGACATCATCTACCTCAAGAAGAAGCGCAAGAAAGCCACAAAGAACTACAAGGACAAATTCCACGTGGTTAAGGCTAACGAAAGCATGTACACCATATCTCAGAAATACGGCATACGTCTGAAGAGCCTCTATGACAAGAACAATCTTCCACCGTACTATCAGATAAATGTGGGCGACAAGCTTCTGGTATATTAATGTATATAAGGAAAACTTTCAGAAACAATACAATCAATAAAAAAACAAATCAATATGAAGAAAATCTTAACAACATTGGCACTCGTGCTTACCACGCTTTGCGCAAGCGCCAAAGGTCAGAACATCCCTGTATTCGCATGGTCGGGATGTGGAGAGAACACTACTGAGAAATCGCTTACTGCTGACTTCAAGGCTTGGAAGAAGCATGGCGTCACAGGTGTATGCATCAATGCTGGAATGGACACAGAGAAGATCCGTACGGCTGCAAAGGTGGCTCAGAAGGTGGGTCTGGAATATCATGCTTGGGTGCCCACTATGGTTCAGGGCGGCAAGCCGAAGAGCTGGTATACTGTAAACCGTCTCGGCCAGTCTGCTTATGACGATCAGGCTTACGTGCCTTACTACACCACTCTCGATCCCCGCAACGAAGACGTGAAGCGTTTCCTCGTCGAGAAGTTCGAGGAGATTGCCACCATCCCTGGCGTCGACTATGTTCAGCTCGACTATATCCGTTATGCTGACGTCATCCTTGCTCGCGGTCTTTGGGACAAGTATGGTCTTAACATGAACGGCGAATATGCCAAAGCTGACTATTGCTACTGCCACGATTGCGTGGAGGCTTTCAAGAAGCAGAGCGGCATAGACATCACAAAGGTTTGCGATCCGTCGAAGATAAAGGAGTGGGCACAGTTCCGTTGCGACGCTGTTACGGCTCTTGTTAACAGCATCTCTGACGCCGTACACGCAAAGGGCAAGAAGATTAGCGCTGACGTTTTCCCCGGACCGAAGAGCTATGCAGAATGGATGGTTCGCCAGCAGTGGGATAAGTGGAAACTGGACGCTGTCTTCCCCATGAACTATAACGACTTCTACATGGAGCCTGCTGCTTGGGTTGGCAAGGTGACGAAGGAAGAAGCTGAAGCCATAAAGGGAAAGAACACATTATTATATAGTGGTATCTTCATCTGCCATGACTGGCGCCACAAGGACAAGGTGGTGGATCCCGAGAACTCAGGATTGCTTCCTTCCGAAATAGCAGAGGCTGTAGAGTCTTCTATGAAAGCCGGAGCTAACGGCATCAGCATCTTCACTCCCAACGACATGACAGAAGAGCATTGGGCTGAGCTGGCGAAGGTACTGAAGAAGCTTCAGAAATAATAACATGAAACTATAAAAAAAGCGGAGGTCTCACTCATCAAAGTGACCTCCGCTTTTTTATTATAGTATTGAATCTAAAGCGAGTTCATATACTCCGCACACATTTCAGCGCATCTCTCGCCGTCCACTCCTGCCGACACGATGCCTCCAGCATAGCCTGCTCCTTCTCCGCAAGGGAAGAGTCCGCTTATACGTACATGCTGTAGCGTATCCTTGTCGCGGACAATACGTACCGGAGACGAAGTACGGGTCTCGGTGGCTATCAGAAGGGCGTCGTTGGTAAGGAAGCCGTGCGACATCTTGCCGAACTTCCTGAATCCTTCCTGAAGGCGCTTGCCCACCTGCTTCGGCAACCAGAAATGCAAGGGCGACGACACAAGTCCAGGAGCATAGCTCGACTTCGGCAGGTCATACGACAGGCGTCCGTTCACGAAGTCTGCCATACGTTGCGCCGGAGCCGTCTGTTTCATGTTGCCCTGCTGCCAGCAATTGCGCTCCAGCTGTTCCTGGAAGTGCATCACACGCAGCGGGTCAGCCTCGTTTCCTGCCACGTCTTCCGGTCGTGTCTCCACCACCATTCCGCTGTTCGACCATTGTGTGCCGCGATTGCTCGGGCTCATGCCGTTCACCACGATCTGCTCCTTGTCCGTAGCGGCAGGGATGACAAATCCTCCAGGGCACATACAGAATGAGTAGACACCACGTCCTTCCACCTGCGTCACGAAGCTGTATTCGGCAGCAGGCAGGTATTTGCCCCTGCCCTCTTTCGAGTGGTATTGTATCTGGTCAATAAGATGCGAGGGATGTTCCAGTCGTACACCCACGGCTATGCCCTTCGCCTCTATCTCCACCTTTGCTTCTGCCAGATAGCGATAGACGTCACGTGCGGAATGCCCCGTTGCCAATATCACCGGACCGCAATAAGTCTCTTCCGCGCCGTTCACAAGGTTTACGGCTTCCACGCCTGTCACCTTGTCGCCTTCTATCAGCATTCGCGTCATCTTGGTCTGGAAGTGCACCTCTCCTCCGCATCTCAATATGGTCTCTCTCATATTCTCTATCACCTTCGGCAGTTTGTCCGTGCCGATATGGGGATGAGCGTCGGCAAGGATAGCCGTGGAGGCCCCGTGCTGGCAGAATACGTTAAGGATTTTCTCCGTGCTGCCACGCTTCTTTGATCGTGTATAGAGCTTGCCGTCAGAATAAGCGCCGGCTCCACCTTCTCCGAAGCAATAATTGCTCTCGGCATCCACAGCCTGGTTTTTCTTTATATTGGCAAGGTCGACCTTACGGTCTCTCACGTTCTTTCCACGCTCCAAGACTATCGGGCGCAGTCCTAACTCTATAAGGCGAAGCGAAGCGAACAGTCCGCCAGGACCCTCGCCCACCACTATGACAGCCGGCTTGCCGCTCACGTCGCCATATTCCGTAACCACATAAGCGTCGTCCTCCGGCATTTCGTTGATGTATAGCCTTACCGTGAGGTTGATGAATATCTTGCGTTGTCTGGCGTCTATGCTTCGTTTCAGCACGCGTACTGCGTTTATCGTACGTATGTCTATGCCGCGATCTTCAGCCACAAAACGCTTGATGTTCTGCTCGCTTGAGGCCACCACGGGAAGGACACGTACCTGTATTTCCTGTATCATTCTTCTTTGATTATGTTTCCTGTTATTATAATTCGTAGCGCAAAATTACGCAAATTCAGACAATTATACTTGAATTTACAACCTAAAATTTGTAAGATACGTTTATTATTCGTAGATTTACTGACTCTTAACAATAACAAAACAGATCAATATGAACACCATAAATCCGTTTTCGCGTCCGCTATACGTGATGCTCAAGCCCGTTGGCGCCGCCTGCAACCTACGATGCCATTACTGTTATTACCTTGAAAAAGCCTGCCTTTATAAGGACTCATCCAAGCGTGTGCTGAGCGAGGAAATGCTCGATCAGTTCACTAAGGAATACATCGAGGCTCAGACCATGAACGACGTCCTCTTCACGTGGCACGGCGGCGAGCCTCTCATGCGTCCCCTCTCCTTCTATCGCAAGGCTCTGGAGCTTCAGAAGAAGTACGGTCGCGGACGCAACATCTCTAACGTCATCCAGACCAACGGCACGCTGCTTACCGACGAATGGTGCCGATTCCTGCATGAAAACAACTGGCTTGTGGGCGTATCCATAGACGGCCCGCAGGAGTTTCATGACGAGTATCGCCGTACGGCAAGCGGAGGTCCTTCGTGGGCAAAGGTGATGCGTGGCATACAGCTGCTCAACAAGCACCACGTGGAATGGAACGCCATGGCGGTGGTCAACGACTTCAATGCCGACTACCCTCTCGACTTCTATCATTTCTTCAAGGAAATGGGATGCCGATTCATTCAGATTACGCCCGTTGTGGAGCGCATGGTCAATCATGCTGACGGCAGACACCTTGCCACCCTTACTGACGACGCCACAGCTCCCGTTACCGATTTCTCTGTTACGCCGGAGCAATGGGGACGTTTCCTCTGCGCCATCTTCGATGAGTGGGTGCGTAATGATGTAGGCCAGACTTACGTCGAGCTCTTCGACTGCATCCTTGCCAACTGGGTGGGCGTCACGCCGGGCATCTGCGTCTATGCCAAGGAATGCGGCCATGCCGGCATTATGGAATTCAACGGCGACGTCTATTCCTGCGACCACTTCGTCTTCCCCGAATACCGCCTCGGCAATATCCGCCAGAAGACCATCACGGAAATGCTCTACGGCGAACAGCAACAGCAGTTCAGCCGTCTCAAGAGCCAGTCGCTGCCAAAGGAATGCAAGGAGTGTGAATGGGAGTTTGCCTGCCACGGCGAATGCCCCAGAACCCGCTTCATAAAGGACGTCTACGGCAATCCCGGCAAAAACTATCTCTGCGAGGGTTACCGCATGTTCTTCCGTCACATAGCCCCATACATGGACTTCATGAAGAAGGAATATATGAATCAGCGCCCACCCTCTAACGTCATGCAGCACATCCAGGAAATAGAAGACAGCAGAAAGTAACCGTGAGGTTTTTTATTGACAAAAGTTCACTTTTTCTTAGATTTTTATTTGCATAAAATATATTTTTCGTAAATTTGCCGACACTTTATCCAACTTTATGTTACGACACGGCGCTGTATCGCCCCGCTGCCGTGCAGTATTAACAAGCAGACCGAGGTATCCCTCCCATGCCTCTCCCGTAATGAGGATTGGGAAGAAGCCAGTCTGGCTGCACCCGCTAGCCACAGCACCGAAACATAACCGCCTCCCTTGTATGGAGGCATTAACCATAGAACAAGAGAAAATGAAAGTAATGAAGTTTGGCGGAACCTCAGTAGGTTCTGTCGAGAGCATCCTTAGCCTTAAGGCTATCGTAGAGAAAGAGGCTCAGCAGCAGCCGGTAATCATCGTAGTAAGCGCACTTGGAGGTATAACTGACAAGCTCCTTGCCACCTCGCAGCTCGCCGTAAAGGGAGACGAGGCATGGAAAGACGAGTTTCAGGCCATGGTAGACCGTCATCATAAGATGATTGACACCATCATTACAGACCCCAAAAAGCGTGAGACGCTCTTCAATGTCGTCGACTCGCTATTCGAGCAGCTACGCTCCATCTATTTCGGAGTGTTCCTTGTGCACGACCTTTCCAAGAAAACGCAGGACGCCATCGTCAGCTACGGCGAACGCCTCAGTTCCAACATCGTTGCCACACTCGTAAAAGGTGCCAAGTGGTTCGACTCAAGGGAATTTATCAAGACCATGCAGAAGAACCATAAGAATACGCTCGACTCAGACCTTACTTGCCGACTGGTGAAGCGCACGTTCAGCGACCTTCCACGCATTTCTCTCGTTCCAGGTTTTATAAGCATGGACCGCGACACCAACGAGACCACAAATCTCGGACGTGGCGGATCTGACTATACGGCTGCCATCATTGCTGCAGCCCTCGATGCAGACATTCTTGAGATATGGACAGACGTAGACGGATTCATGACCGCCGATCCTCGTGTCATCAAGACTGCCTACACCATAAACGAACTTAGCTATATAGAGGCGATGGAGCTTTGCAATTTCGGCGCAAAGGTCATCTATCCCCCTACCATCTATCCCGTCTGCGTGAAGAACATCCCCATCCGCGTCAAGAACACATTCAATCCTGACGCCAAGGGCACCATCATAAAGGCTAAGATAGCCAACGATGACAAGCCCATCAAGGGCATCTCCAGCATCAGCGGCACCACCCTCATCACCGTAACAGGACTCTCCATGGTGGGCGTCATCGGTGTCAACCGTCGTATCTTCACAGCGCTTGCCGACAACGGCATCAGCTGCTTCATGGTGTCGCAGGCTTCCTCTGAGAACTCCACGTCCATCGGCGTACGCGATCAGGACGAAGCAGCTGCCGTGGAAGTGCTCAACGGCGAGTTTGCCAAGGAGATTGAGACAGGAGCCATGTTCCCCATGCACGCCGAAAAGGGCCTTGCCACAATAGCCGTCGTGGGAGAGAATATGAAGCATACGCCGGGCATTGCAGGAAAGCTCTTCGGCACACTCGGACGTAGCGGCATCAGCGTCATAGCCTGTGCGCAGGGTGCTTCGGAGACCAACATATCTTTTGTCGTAGACAGCAAGTATCTGCGTAAGGCGCTCAACGCCATACACGACTCGTTCTTCCTTTCCGAATATAAGGTGCTCAATCTCTTCGTATGCGGCGTAGGAACCGTCGGCGGACAACTCCTCCATCAGATTCACGACCAGTATGAGGAACTGAAGCGCACCAAGCGTCTGAAGCTCAACGTAGTAGGAATAGCCACATCCAAGAAAGCCATCTTCGACCGTGACGGCATCGACCTCACCTGTTATAAGCAGCTCCTTGACGAGGCACCTATCAGCACGGACAAGCAGCTGAGCGACGAAATCATCGGCATGAACATCTTCAATAGCGTGTTCGTGGACTGCACCGCCAGCAAGGACGTGGCTCTGCTCTATCAGGACTTTCTCTCACACAACATCTCCGTGATAGCCGCCAACAAGATAGCCGCGTCATCGTCTTACGACAACTACATCCGACTGAAGGAGACTGCCCTCGCACGTGGCGTGCTTTTCCGTTACGAGACCAACGTGGGAGCCGGACTCCCCATCATCGGCACCATCAACGACCTGCGCAATTCGGGCGACAGCATACTCAAGATTGAGGCGGTACTTAGCGGTACACTCAACTTCATCTTCAACGAACTATCCGCTGACGTCAGCTTCTCCGAAGCCGTTCGCCGTGCCAAGGAAATGGGTTACAGCGAGCCCGACCCACGCATCGACCTCTCTGGAAAGGACGTCATCCGCAAGCTCGTAATCCTCGCACGTGAGGCAGGATATAAGGTGGAGAAGACGGACGTGGAGAAACATCTGTTCATTCCTGACCACTTCTTCGAAGGAAGCATTGACGACTTCTGGAAAGACCTGCCCAGCCTTGACGCCGACTTCGAAGCTCGCCGCCGACAGCTGGAGGCAGAAGGCAAGCGCTGGCGCTTCGTTGCCACCTTCGATCATGGCCACACTTCCGTGGCTCTGAAGGAGGTAGACCGCAACCATCCCTTCTATAATCTTGAGGGCAGCAACAACGTCGTTTCCCTCACCACCGAGCGTTATCGCGAATATCCCATGCTCATCCAGGGCTACGGAGCAGGAGCGAGCGTTACAGCAGCCGGAGTGTTTGCCAACATCATGTCCATAGCAAACATCTAAGGCATCGCAAACAATTAGGAAGCGTATTTTTCCTTTAATATTGTTTCGCCTATGAAACACATCATCATTCTTGGTGACGGCATGGCTGACCATGCCGTCCACCGGCTTGGTGGCAAGACTCTCCTTGAGTATGCCGCCACTCCCAACATGGACGCCATCGCCCGCCTCGGACGTACCGGACGTCTCATCACAGTTCCTGACGGCTTCCTCCCAGGAAGCGAAGTGGCAAACGCCACCATCCTCGGTTACGACATGCATGAAGTGTATGAAGGACGCGGCCCGCTTGAGGCAGCCTCCATAGGCTACGACATGCGCGACGACGACCTTGCCCTCAGATGCAACATAATCTGCCTTGCTGACGGCGTCATACGCAATCATCACGGCGGACATCTCACCACCGAAGACAGCGAAGAGCTTATCAGCCTCCTCAACGAACGCCTCGGTTCGCCCAACGTCACCTTCGTAAAAGGCATACAGTATCGTCATCTGCTCGTCATCCGTGGAGGCAACAAGCACATCGTCTGCGCTCCACCACACGACCATCCCAACGAACCTTGGACGTCACTTCTCGTACGTTCCGAGGAAGGCTATGAGGAAGAGGCGCAGCCCACAGCTGATCTTCTCAACGACCTTATCATAAAGTCACAGGAGGTGCTTGCCGAAGCTCCGCTCAACATGGCACGCCAACGTGAAGGCCATGACGAGGCCAACAGCATCTGGCCATGGGGAGGAGGCTATCGTCCCAAGATGCTCACACTTCAGCAGATGTATCCTGAGATACAGCACGGCGACGTCATTTCGGCTGTCGACCTCATACGTGGCATCGGACATTACGCCGGGCTACATAACATCGTCCTCCCGGGTGCCACCGGACTTGCAAATACCGACTATGAAGGCAAGGCACGTGCTGCCCTCGAAGCCCTCCACAAGGACGACTTCGTATTCCTCCACGTGGAAGCCAGCGACGAAGCAGGACACGACGGCGACCTACAGCTGAAGCTGCAGACCATCGAAAACCTTGACCGACGCATCGTGGGCCCCATCTTCAAGGAGATAAGCAGCTGGAGCGAGCCTGTATGCATAGCCGTAATGCCTGACCATCCCACACCCGTAGAGATTCGCACCCACGTAAAAGAGCCCGTTCCCTTCGCCCTATGGTATCCCGGCATCATCCCCGACAACGTACAGACTTACAGCGAAGTAAGCTGCGTAAACGGCAGCTACGGCATGCTGCGCCTAACAGAATTTATGCAGAAGTTTATGAGCATAAATTAATAATTAAAAAATAATAATTAATGAAGTACTACAGCACCAACCATACCGCCCCTCTTGCCTCCCTTCATGAGGCAGTCGTAAGAAGTCTTGCCCCCGACCGTGGACTTTACATGCCAGAGCGCATCCGTAAGTTGCCAGCAGAGTTTTTCGACCGCATAGACAGCATGTCCTTTCAGGAGATTGCCTACCACGTGGCTGATGCATTCTTCGGAGAGGACATCCCCGCAGACAGACTCAAGCAGATAGTTTATGACACACTCTCCTTCCCTTGTCCTGTAAAGCCCGTAGAAGACCGCATCTTCTCGCTCGAACTCTTCCATGGTCCCACCCTTGCCTTCAAGGACGTTGGAGCACGCTTCATGGCACGCATGCTCCAGTATTTCATACACGAGGAAGGCACGAAGGAAGTAAACGTGCTCGTTGCCACAAGCGGCGATACGGGATCTGCCGTAGCCAACGGATTCCTCGGTGTTGACGGCATCCGCGTCTTCGTCCTCTATCCCAAGGGAAAGGTCAGCGCCATTCAGGAGAGCCAGTTCACCACGCTCGGACAAAACATCACAGCCATAGAGGTGGACGGCGTGTTCGACGACTGCCAGGCACTCGTCAAGCAGGCGTTCATGGACGACGACCTCTGCCACCACATGAAGCTCACCTCTGCCAACTCCATCAATGTGGCACGCTTCCTCCCACAGGCGTTCTATTACTTCCATGCCTACGCACAGCTCAAGCGCATGGGCAAGGCGGACAACTTCGTGGTCTGCGTACCGAGCGGCAATTTCGGAAACATCACGGCAGCCATCTTCGCACGCCAGATGGGGCTCCCCATTAAACGATTCATTGCCGCCAACAACGCCAACGACGTAGTATGCCAATACCTGCAGACAGGCAATTACACCCCGCGCCCAAGCGTCCAGACCATAGCCAACGCCATGGACGTGGGCGACCCGAGCAACTTCGCCCGCATCTCCGACCTCTTCCATGCCGACTGGCAGCAGATACGCAGCCTGATGAGTGGCGCCGCCTACACAGACGAGCAGATTCGCCACACCATGCGCCATTGCTACGAAGCCAACCACTACGTCCTCGACCCTCACGGAGCCTGCGCTTACCAAGCTCTTAAAGACCTGTTGGCGGACAACGAGGTCGGCGTATTCGGCGAGACAGCACATCCCGCAAAGTTCAAGGAAACAGTAGAGTCTGCCATCAACGCAGAGATCGACATCCCCGAACGCCTCGCCGCCTTCATGAAAGGCAAGAAGCAAAGCGTCAGCATGTCCAAGAAGTTCAGCGACTTCAAGCAGCTGCTGATGGCAGAATGACCTCACAGATGGTACCTTTATATTAACATGGCTTACAAGGCTGACATAGAAGGCTATGGTGTCTCGCCGTAGCCACACACCCACCCTTTACAAGCTTCTATCTCACGCTCCCTCTCACATAAAGACGCTTTCTTCGCATACGTAGAAAGTAGAGTGATATTAGGGTGCGTGAGAATCTCCAACAGGTGTCATAGATAAGCACGGATGTGTATGCAAGAAAAGAACGAACACTGAAAGTACATTCCTTTTTACGGGTTAATTCGACAAAAAGGAAGTAAAAAAGGTTTATTATAAAAAAAATGTCTATATTTCTTCTTTGTTAATATTTTTATTGCTACATTTGCGAATGTTAGAGGTTTTTATGTCTATAGTGCAATACTTATTGCATAAGGGCTTAAGATGAAACGTTGATAATTCTATATTCACAATTTAATATTTCTATTATGAGAAACAAGAGAATTATACAACTTGCAGGATGCCTTGCGCTATCACTGAGCGCAACGGCACAATCAAGCTTGCCTTTCGTAGAAACGTTTGATACGGAAGAGTCAATGAACAAGTTTGTCGTAATCGACGCCAATGAAGATGGAGTGACGTGGAGATACGATAAGGAGCAGCGCCTCGTGCGATACGACTACAACGACTACAAAGCAGGCGACGACTGGCTCTTTCTCCCGGCAATACACTTCGAGAAAGACAAGGAGTATAGAATTTCATTCACCACGCAATGCCGCTCAGCGGCGGCAATAGAAACCGTAGAAGTGACAATCGGAGCAAAGGCAGAGGTAGACGAACAGAAGCCAATAGCCGACAAACTGTCCGTGGTATGGCCTTCACCGAAAGAAACCGAATACAAGTTCACAGTGGAAGAAAGCGGAAACTATAATCTTGCTTTTCATGAAATCAGCGCGGCAGCCAAATATTTCCTGCTGCTCGACGATATAAAGGTATCAGAAGTTGTAAACGTGGCAGTGCCTGGAATCGTGAGCGACACAAGCCTTAAACCGGCAGAAAAGGGCGAAAAGAGTGTTGATATCTCATTCACTGCACCCTCGCTTGACGCCAATGGAGCTCCGCTGGCAAAGATTAGCAGTATCAACGTATACCGTGAAGACCTAAAGGGTAACGTGAAAACTTTTACAAACCCTACACCGGGCGAGAAACTGAGTTTTACCGATACAGTTAACAAATCGGGCATATACACATACAAGATAACCGTTAACAACGAAGGCGGAAATGGAGAGACAGTTACCGAGGAAACATACGTTGGCTATGACGTGCCAATAGAAATAGCCGATATCAAGGCTGTTGCCGACGGCAACAAAGTGAAAATCAAATGGACTGCACCTACGGAAGGAATACACGGAGGATACATTGACACGCAAAATCTGCAGTACTCCATTACGAGAGCAAACACAGAAACACCGTTAGCCACAGTAAAAGGCACGGAGTTCGTCGATGACAAAATAGACTACAACTATGCACAGCAGGAGCTGAACCTCTACACCATAAAAGCTATTAACAACGAAGTAGTAAATGAAGGCGCGAAATCTAACCTTGTGATTTCAGGCGAACCATACATGGCACCGTTTGACGAGTCATTCGCCTACGCTTCCACATCCCTCTATCCATGGTATTCGGAAAATACATACAGCGAAAAGGAAAAATATTGGGATGTAAGAACATACGGTTTTAGTCCACAAACATACGCAATGGATGATGATGCCGGACTCCTGCTCTTCCGTTCTTACTCAGCACCCAAGGAAACACAAGAGAAATTTCTCTCACCGCTCTTCGACATATCGGAAATGTTACACCCGATATTCGTCTACCACGTTTACCACACAAGCAACGCAGCAGACAAGGACTATCTTACTATTGAATTCGCAAAGGACGGCGGAGAGTTCAAGACTTTCGGAAACCCAGTAACACTCGGAGCAGAAAATGAAGGATGGGAAGAATACTACGTGGAGCTTGACGAACTGCTCGACAGCAAGTACATACAGCTCGGACTGAAAGGACATGCTGAAGGAGGCCACAACATACACGTGGACAAGTTGGCTCTCATCGACAATTGCTACGACGTGATGCCTACAAAACCCGTTATAGACAAAGACGTAACCATTAACACGCAAATCCCAGTCAGAACCACCATCGTGAACTCGGGCAACAAGACAGTGGAGAACATAGAGGTAAGGTTGCTGCGCAATGGAGAAGTGGTGGAAACAAAGAATATCAATGCGCTTGAACCGGCAATGGAGACGGACGTAACATTCAGCGTGGAAGAGGATGTTTTCGCCGCAGGCACAACCGTGGTATACTCCGTACAGACATCGGCAGAACAGGACGAGAAGACCAACAACGACATATCGGAAGAAACAGACGTGGACATCATAATGCCGTCACTGCCCGTGGCATCCAACCTCAAGGCAACGACAAAGGGAGGCAACGTGGAGTTGACATGGGACAATGCCAACATATACGACAACTATATGGAAGCGACGGAAGACTTCGAAAGCTACCCGGCATTCGCAATTGACGGACTTGACCCATGGACACTCGTGGACGAAGACAATGAGAAGACCGGCGACTGGTATATACGATACGAACACGTTAACGAGCCGATGGCATTCCAAGTGTTCAATACGGAAGAAGCAGAACTTACAAGCAGTGAGATGGAAGCTCTTGCAGCACACAGCGGTAAACAGTATCTGATAAGCTTCTTCAATGACGACACAACTATAGCCAACGACGATTGGCTGATTTCGCCAGAAGTATCAGCAGACAAACCGATAAGCTTCTATGCTAAGACATTGTCAAGAGGCTATAAGAAGGAGAAAATAGAGGTATACTACTCAGAATCGGGAAAGGCAGTTTCAGACTTTAAACTCCTTGCAGAAGAACCCATACCATACAACTGGACAGAGTTCAACTACCGTCTCCCGTCAACGGCACGCTACTTTGCCGTAAGACACGTCACGCTCGACGGATCAGCTCTGATGATTGACGACGTAACATATGCACAGAAAGACAAGGAGCCGATGAAGGAATCGCCTTTAGGCTATAATATCTACCGCGACAATGAGAAGATAAATAATCTCCCTGTAGAGACTTGCACATACACAGACGAGACAGCTACTGTAGGAAAACATACATACCGAGTGACTGCTGTATACGGAGTTGGAGAATCTTACTTCAGCAATGAAGCGGAGATTGACAACGTGGCTACAGGTATTAACACAGCCAAAAAGCAGGGCGCAAGCTTCTCGTTCGTCGGAGGCAGACTCATGGTTGACGGTGCTTACGAAGGTGCCGTATCTGTATACGGTATTGACGGAACACTCGTAGACCGCTTAGAAGGTAGCAAACGCGTCAGCACAATGCTTGGCAAGGGCACATACATAGTGAAATACAACGGTAAGGTAATGAAGCTCGTCAACAGATAAATAGATTCAAAATATAAAAATGAATAGGAGGTAAATACCAATCAAGGGCATTTACCTCCTATTTTTATGTTCCTCTATTCCGTACCATTACATGTGCAATACGGCAACTAATGTATTGTTATAGTTTCGTTTTTATTTTATCGTATCAGTTGTATAACATTGCTTAACCCAAATCGGTCATTAGGACTTGGAGTTAAACATGTTTTCGCACTCTTCAGTAGTTCTGCCGAATACAATATTTGCATTTCTGATGCTCAATACTCCTCGTTCAGCGCACAACAAAATCTTTGGTGCGAAATTCTTGAGTTTTTGAGCGTTTGTGGCTATATTGCTAATACACAGTGTGTTATGTGGTTTTTCAAGGAAATGTTATGAAATCAGACTCGCAAATGAGCCGTTTTCTTCTGCTATAGAGCCACTTTTACACTCCAATAGTGTCACTTTTATCATACAATAGCGCCACTTTTACACTCTAATAGTGGCATTATTGGACTGTAAAAGTTGCGCTATTGTTAAGCATGGGTGCTGTTTGCACAGCAGAACACCATAAAAACAGCAATCCAGAACTCTAGAATCAATTTTTATTTTGTAACATGTTTTTACTCTTTGTACAATATTTGCATGACGGACATGAAGACGTGTTTTTTGACAAGAAGGATTGTTTAGCTCATAAAGGACAATGGATTAATGCCAGGGATGGCTTCGAGACAGCGGTGTGCGTCGGCGGAACGGAGGTTGATGCCGATGGACTTTCGGGATGTCGGGCGTATGTCCTGGGCTGCAACGGCAGGAACTATCTCGGCGAAGAAGAGACTGTCGAAGGAACAATCGACGGGGCAGTCGCCATCGTCCTGCATTCCTCCCTGGCTGAAGGCGGAGAGGTCGTCGAAGCGGACGTAACGCACACCCTTGCTGTCGGTAAGACCGAGGCAGAGCATATCGTCCTGGCCACCGATGGAGGCATAGACCACCTCGGCGGCAGAGCTGCGCTTGAAGATGCGGTCGCGGTCACGCTTGAGAAGCTGCGAGACGGGGATGCGACATACACGACCCGTGTCGTAGACCATTACCAGCCAACGGTCTTCCTCCTCCTCGTGTACGGCAATCTTGAGGAGCGCCGGCTGATAGTCGTCCTCGTCCAGCACCTTATAGTTGCCGTCCGCCATGATGCTGATGACAGCCGAAACGGGTAGGTAATTGTCGTAATCGTCATACTCATGCAGGATGTTGTTGCGTGAGCGTGACGTCTGGACCGTCCACTCCCCTGCCTCATCGTAAGAGGAAGAGTCGGCTGACGTTTGCTTCTCGGCTATGGGAGCCGGAGACGCCTCCTCTACCGGCAGATCGGTCTGCGGCTGATGCTGCGCCGCCCATGCCTTGCGCTGCGAAAGGAAGCTCTCACGATAGGTGTCGTTGACGCAACGTGCCGAGGTGCCCATACGCTCA